>Ga0209335_10000016_pt1 | contig 126797 bp, 81 predicted proteins | sample COG_09_FD_184753 | JGI IMG/M metagenome (GOLD analysis project Ga0209335, IMG submission 184753) | Pelagic Microbial community sample from North Sea - COGITO 998_met_09 (SPAdes) (version 2) | ecosystem: Environmental > Aquatic > Marine > Neritic zone/Coastal water | place: Helgoland, sampling...
CACTGTTACATAAAGACTGCTTCGATATGATACGATATAAAATACGAGTTTGAAGTTACTTACTGTTATTACTTTACCCCTCCTGTTATTACTCTTTCCAACCTTTCCACCAGACTATTATATTACACTCGCCATTGAATGTGTGCACTCTAATCAAAAGGCGTCGGGAACTCTTTTGCAAAAAACGCCTATTTTTTATCTCGAGAAAATACAACGCGCATTCCATCTCATTAAAAAAACTCTCTCCCGTACGTCACCTTCTCCTTCGAAAAGGCGGCACATTCCACGCGAACAATCCTACGCACGCGACCGCACTATGAGCATGGAACGATCTATGTCCGAGCACGGGGTCGTCAACCATCACCATCAAATTCGTTCGACGCAAACGTTCGACGACGATACCGCGAGAAATATGAGCAGAGTTGAGGCTGTTTCTTTCCAACGAGAAAGCGGTGAAAGAGAAGAAGAAGGAGAAGAAGACGAGGAAGAACAGCAGCAGCAGCAGCAACAACAGCGAGACGTAATCGAGGTCCCGCGAGGTTATCGACGACCGCGACGCGCGTTGATGCGTCAAATCCCCGTGAGTGACCGTCCGACGAGTAACGGAACGAGAGAACGCACGAGCAGAGGACGACGCGAACTCGAGTTTGCGAGAAGCGAGTATTCGAACTTTGCAAAAGTATCGATGAAAGTTTTCGCGTGTGCGATGTTGGCGGCGTTCGCTGGACTGTTATATATCACTACGCACGAGTTCGGGCACGCAGCAGCGTGTGCGTTGACGAAAGGCCATCGAGTGGTTAAGATTTCGATATTGTCCGTGACGATATTTGAAAGGCCCATAGCGATTGACGAACCACCTCGGGAAGCATCAGATAATGATAACGACGATGGCGACAAGAGCGGTGAAGAAGAAGATGACGCCATTATTACACCAATTGGAGACGAATATCGTTCGCGCGGTATTCAAAGTACTACCGGCGTACAAGACGAGCAAAACAGAGCTCCATCGAAGGTTGGGTATACCACTTGCGCGACCATACAAACGTATACCACTGACATATTTTTAATCGATCGAAAAGAGGCATGGATTAAAGTTTCTGGGTACCTCTCTACGTTGGCATTGCAAATAATATGTGTCAACGTCGCGCTATTTTTCAATTCTATCATTGCGGCGTCCTTTATGTATCCCGATACGTTCTTTTACGCCTGGAAACGATACCCGAATGAGGTGCAAGAGGGGTTTTCCGTTTTAATGTTTAACAAAGTTTTGCGAGAACGTCTCGAGCTTCCACCAGGAGTATCCTTCTCTAGCGAGGTTAGTGATTTTTCGAACAAGTGGGACTCGAAGAATACCGCGTTGTCGTATATGCTAACTGGTATTGGCGTCACATTGTTGTTTTGTCAAATGGTCGTGTTCGCCGTGGTCAGCGAGAAAAAGTTTCAACGACGTCTTGACTTGGAAGAAGAAAGGGATCGATTGCCGCCATTACGAATACCGCGAACGAGAAGTGGTGTGTGATATAAAAGAATAGTAATAGATGCATTCGAGTCAATATTAAAATTAAAGAATGCGTGCTGAGAGTATCAGCAGTAGTAGTAGTAGTAAAAGTAGTAATATCATCGTCTTTTTTGATACGCTCGCGCGATGCGCTAAAAATACGCGAGCGCTCATTTTGGTAGTATCGTCGTAAAGTAACATCTTTCTCGCGTGATCTTTGTTTTCGTCGTCGTATACTTTCAATATTTATTTTTCAGCTTGCTTCAAAGCGTCCAAGAGTGCGGGACAACGATTTCCCCGGACGGATCCTTGTTGTTCATCTTATCGTCTTCGCGTTCGACAATGACACTCATCGCTGCGTAGCCAATCTTGGCCAATTTCAACACTTTCTCTCTTAAAACTTCGTGTAATTTTGGCGGGCAGCACGACGCGTCACCACAACCAACCATTACCATCTCTTCTGCGCACGTTTCGATTGCGTCGTTAAAGATTTTATTCTTCAAGGACCAGATGTCCTTGGATTTCACGGCTGAAGCGATGTAGTTTGTGACTCGGTTGATATCGCGCTGAAAAATCTCGCCGCGTTGGAACAGCTTTGAAACCGCCGATGAAAGCTTTTGGAACTTTCTCGCGTTGTTTCGTTCGATGCGAGCAGTTTTGTTATGTTTTTGCTCTTCAGATTTGGTAAGCCAGGAAGCGAATCGTTGTTGCATATCCGTTTTGAACGCGCGCAAAGCGTTATCGATTATTCTCTCTTCTTTTTCAACGCCGGGCGACGAGTTGGTTCGTCTTTGACTTACCCGGCGAGCAGAGAGACGAGACGACGACATCGACTGTGCACTTTCTATTCTCTTCCGTTTCTTCGTCGATGAGTTTGTCGCCTCAGCTGCGCTTCTTGCCATGAAAAACAAAACGAAGCTATCGTCCCAGTATTCGATGAGTCGCGTCACGATCTCGTCGCGATAGACGTCAAAGACGTTTCTCGTATCGTTCATTGTCGACGAGTTCAGTGCGTCCAGCCCCATCCGAAATGCGTCCGTAGATCGTAACGTCTGTCTTCTTATTTTGGACGATAACGCGATGTCCTCTTCTATCCCGAACATAAACAAGGAGGTCATCGAAATGTTCTGATCGAAATACATCGTCGCATCGTCACCTCGCGAGTAGTCGAGATGTTGCATCATACACGAGCCTCCGATTTTCGTGGCAAACATGTTCGATTCAAAGAACGGATTTTCTCTCCCACGATCGCCGAAATGACTCAAATGCGAAAAAGCTGCCAGATTGGTGGTAGTTTTCGTACTCGTGGCGGATTTCTTTTGAGCGCTGCCTGGGATGTCGAGTAAGTTCACCGACTGGAACGTCGCGCAATGTTGCGTGAGTAAAGCTAAGAGCGCGGAGGCCTTTTCCACGATAACGCGATTTGTTACCGTAGGAGGAAAAAATCCATTCTCGTCTTCACCATCGTAGTCGTCGTCGATTTCAGTGTCCATTGAAACGTCGTTATTATTGTTGTCGTTGTTGTTGGTTCTTCTCGCGGTGCCGTTGACGATATCGCCGTGTACAATTTCATCGTCCTCGTTGTCCATCTCGTGAATATTTTCGTCGTCGTCCACACAGCAAAACGTTCTCTGCTCGATTTTCTCTTCTCGTGCCAAAGTAATAGTGGCGTTTGCCGTCTGTTGTTTGAAAGCCGCGTTGCTTTTCTCTTCGCTTTCGATGTCTTCTTTGAAGGCGACTTGAATCATTTTTGAAACGCCTATTTTAATGCGTTTCCAAGCCTCCTCAGTCGCGACGGATGTTTCATGCGGTTTTTTCGTATCGATACGTTCGGTGAGATGCGAAAAGTCTGGCGTTCCGAGACAGAAGTGCACAAACGTATAAATACGAGCGTCGCAAATGGAATCGAGTGCGATTTTCCAATCGAATAGTCGTTCGTCGTTCGTCGTATCTTCGTCGTCGCTGTCGTCTATGTCGTTTTCGAACGCGCCGTCTTGTTGAAACGCAGCTATTTCCTCGTCGTAATCTGCTGGGGCATTGAAATGAAACGCATCAAACTGGTGCGGTGTCCCAAACGGGTCGTCGTCACGCGTGTCCGGATCTTCGTCTCCATCAACTTCGGCACCGTCTGTCTCTTCCTCCTTCTTTCGCCTCTTCTCGCGTTCTTGTTCAAGCATTCGTCTCACTTCCTCCTCTCCCGTTCTGTCTCTAGCCTCTTTAGTCGTTCGAAACGTCTGCAACTCCTTCTCCAACACGATCGCTAAGGTCTCGCCGATGTCCTCCGGCGACCACTTTTCAACAACCGCTCGTAAGTTTTCGCACTCCCTTCTGAGCGCGTCGCCCTCGATAACTGAAAACTCTTTCTCATCCTCGTCGTCCAGTTCGTTATTCCCTTCGTCGTCATCTTCTTCAACATACAAATCAATCCCTTCTTCCTCCTCCTGTCCATCTTCGCGTTCTTCCTCTTCATCTTCCTCCACACCTGCAACTTCCGCGTACTTTCTCTCGGTCGCCTTCGTCAACTGTTTCAACCGTCTCAGACCCATCGGTAGCTTCGCCATCTCCGAGACCCGGTCCTTTCCTCTCCTTCCGCACTCGGAAGAGTTCAACAACCCGGCGACTAAGGTCCCTCGCATGTGCTTCGAAATCTCGCACCTCTCCGCCATCGATTTGACGTACAGTTGCACGTCCTCGTCCGTCGCTTCGGCGAAAACACCCCTCGCGGAAGTTTCCTCTCGAAAAGGAGAGAAATACACCGCTTTTAGCAAAAGCTGCTTTTTGCCGCTTTTCTTCGATAACTCCTTCGCGCACTTCGAGCTCTCCTCGAACAAGCCTTGTCTGACCCACCTCGCTAGCTCCTTGTTCTCGAGCATGGTTAAGTGCGCTTTCGATTTCACCGGTAATTTCGAAACGATGATCACGCCGACGTCTATCGGCAACGACGCGAGAGAGGACTTGGCGTCGTTTTTTGTTCTTTTTTCCTCGTCTTCCGCGTCTTCTTTCAGAGTCGCCGAGAACGGTATCGGTCGGCGACTGCTTCCTCCCACGAGGAGCGGCGGCTGCAACCCAAAACATTCACCGAAACGTGATTTTCGAGGCGTATTCGGCGAGAAGTGCGAGAAAGGCACGTGTGCGTCGCGCATCGTCGGTCGCGTAGGTCTGTGTCGCGCGCGTTTCGAAGAGCGAAGAATAAGTATCGCGCGCTTTTTTTTGAGGAGTAAAAAGTGCTCACTTTTCAGACAAAAGAAGTTTGTCATACCCCTCTTCTTCGTCTTAAAAATTTCCTCTTTTCGAAGACCTACTCTTTAGTATTAAAGTCTCTGGTGTCGCGATGAGTAGTAACGCAGGAGCAAAGTGTGCACGCGTGTGTGCATGTGTGTGTGTGTGTGTGTGATAAATTAAAAAAAATGAAGGACGATACGTGTCTCTTTTTCTCTCTAGTTCTCGCCGTTCTCCCTCTCTCTCGTTCTCTCCTCTTTTTTTCTTCTTCTTCTTCTTTAAAGTTCTCCTAAACTGGCTAACGAACACGATTTCGCTTTTTCTATGAACGCCTCTTGCGCTTTACCGGCGTTGCTGTTATCTCCAGACCAAGCTTTTAACGCGGACGCTTGCAACGCTCTCCCGTAACTATACGAAAGCGTCCACGGGAACGTTTTGTCGGACTCCTTTTGCATCTTGTGCATTAAATTCAACCTTCGACTGGCCGCGTCTTCGGATTGGCCGCCGGACAAGAATAAAATCGCCGGCACTGCCTCTGGCACGCACGCTAACAACACCTCGTTGGTATACTCTGCCACTTTTAAGTCGTCTTTTTCCGACTCTTCGTTCCCGCTTCCCGGCGTCACCATGTTCGGTTTCAAAACCATCAACTCCAAATTCACGTTCTCTTTGTTCAAATGCTCGAAGACTTTTGTCAACACGTTCTTCGTCACCGTCTTCGACACCTCCACGTCGTGCTTACCATCCGGCACAATTTCCGGCTCCACGATCGGTACTAACCCGTTCTCTTGACAAATCTTGGCGTACTTCGCCAAACTCTTCGCGTTCGCCTCCACCGCGTCCGCGCTCGGCAACGCCTTCTCGACGTCAATCTTCAACACCGCCCGCCACTTTGCAAATCTCGCCCCGGCTTTATAGAACGCCGCGCACCGTTCGCCTAACCCGTCCATCCCATCCGTATCCGTCTCTCCGTCTCCGTCTTTTCCGACCGGTATCGTCGCCCCTTTATCCACTTTAATCCCTGGGACAATATCTTTCTTCCTTAAGATCTCCGTCAGCGTTTCCGTCCCGTCTTCGCTTTTCGCATATAACGTCTCCTCAAACAAAATAACCCCAGAGATGTACTTTTCCACCTCCTTCGCGGTAAACAAGGTCTCTCGCCAAAACCGACGGTTCGCTTCCACGTTTTCCACCCCGATCGATTGAAAACGTTTTCCAATCGTCCCGGTGGATTCGTCCGCCGCGAGGATGCCTTTCCCTGGTTCGGCGAGTTTCGCGCACGTCGCTCTCAACGCATCATCAAACCCTGTCATCGTCCGTGCTTCTCGTAAAGAAAGGCTTCTGCTGCTCGTGCGGCTTGCGCGCTTTAAAAGTGTGTGTTGTTGTTGTGTGCTCTTCTCGTCTCAGTGTTGTTCCTTCCAAACAAAGACGCCGGTCAATTAAAACAGATAAACCCTAAATTATCCGTTTTAAAATCAGTTCAAATCCAACACTTTTCTTTATAAATTGAGAACAACAACTCTCTCTCTCTCTCTCTCAAAATGTCCTCCTCGTCCTCCTCCTCCTCCGCGCGGTCGTCCGGGACGGTCGTCCTGGAAGAAACTCGAACCATCGTCGTGGAAACTTTACGTTCGGCCTTATTTTCTTCTTCTTCTGATGATGGGAAGAAGATGAGTTTTTTTTCTTTGTTGAATTCTCCCCAACGTTTTATGATGAAGAAGGACGAGAAGATGTTATTCCGCGAGCCTTCGCTCGATGTGGACGTCAAAGTCGTCTGCGTGATGTCCGTGGCGTTGTTCGTTTTGAACAAAACGGTGAAAGTGTTCCTGGTGGAACCGATCGCGCGGAAGTGTTTAAATTCGTCCTCGTTGGGCGAAGAAGAGGACGATAAGAAAAATAAGAAGAAGACCAAGAGGAGGAAGGAGAGGATGATGAAAAAAGCGGTGCAAAAGTTCTCGCAATCCGCGTTAGAGGCTATGATTTATCTGAGTTTTTTTCTCCTCGGCTTGCGAATCGTGAAGACGCAGCCGTGGTTTTGGCCGTCGTTTAACTGGTGGAAAAATCAGACGAGCGATTCGCGAACGTCGGCGGATTTTAGAGGGTATTATTTGCTGTACGTGGCGAGGTACGTGGCGGAGATAATTTCAGTCGGATTAGAGTACGACAGGAAAGATAAGAGGGAGATGCTGTTGCATCACTTCTCGACGGTGTTTTTGATCGGGATATCGTACGCGTACGGGTTCACGAGAGTCGGGGGGATAATCATGTTGTTGTTGGACCCGGCGGACGTGCCTTTGCACGTGGCAAAGTTGTTCAAGTACGTCGCGGACGCGAGGAAGATCGAGTTGAATAAAAAGAGGAGCGGTAGAAGTAATAATAATAGGGCGATGGCGACGCAAAGAGCGATTACAGTCGGGAAGCGGTGTCAGTTTATGGCGGACGTTTTGTTCGGGGTGTTTATGGTGACGTTTTTTATCACCAGGTTGGTCATGTATCCTTACGTCGTTTACAGCTCGCATTTCGAATGCAGAAAGTTTGTGAACGTGGAAAGGAATTTGGCGTTACTGATTGGGTATTGGTCGTGCATAGTTTTGTTGTACATAGTCTTGGCGTTGCAGGCGTATTGGTTTTATTTAATTTTGAAAGTAGCGATTAAAGTCGTCACGAAAGGCGAGGCGGAAGACGTGAGAAGTGACGACGAGGGCGAGGACGAAGATGAGGAAGATACCGAAGATTCCGACGATGAGAACGAGTTAGAAGGGAAGAAGAAAAAGTAAAAGGAATTCATCTAAAACTTCAATTCCCTCTCTTATGATTGTAAAGAACGAATACTATTGATTTGACTACCGTATATAAACTATCCTAAAATATATTACTAAGCTTTCCCGCACTGCGCGTCTACTGGCATGAAGCCTCTGCGATGCTTTTTGTTGCTATCTTCCTTACTTCCCGCGGATGTGCACAACGTGATTTTCTTCGATCGATCTAAATGTTCAATCAACATTTTCTCGCTTTCGAACGAGTGCACGTCCGTGCCAAACTTTCTCGCCGCCATGCCCGTGTAATAGTGGTAAGAAACCTCTTTGCTCGCTCCGTTTTCTCCAGCTCCAGCTACTTTGGTCCCAAACCCGTACGCGTTCACTTTGCCGCACAGCTGCATGGCGGCGTATACGGAAACCCATCCAGAACTGGGCGTGTTCCCACCGGGACCACCGGCGGATTCTACCCCAGCCGCGCACAATCTCGACCGATAATCAACCAACGTCTGTCGAATAATGTTAATCACTTTACTCGATAAAATCAGCAGCGTAATATCTGGTCTCCTTTTCCTCCAAAATTCGTGCATCTCGTTGAAAATCGTCGCGTCTACGCGCGTCAAAATCAACGTTACGTCCTTCTCCAACGGCAGGTTCTGATACCCCGGATCCCAAGGCGCGTACCCGTGCGAATACCTGTGCGACCACAACGAATTCAACACTCGAAACGTCGACTTTTTCCCCACGTGTAACTCGTACCCTTTCACCGGCGCCTGGTTCATCCGAAACACGACGTCGTGCGAGTCAATCGTGCCTCCAAACGACGCGTCCAAAAGCGTCCCCGAATTCCCCAACACGGCGCACCTCTTCCAACGGTACTTCTTCGCGATCGCCCCGGCGTTCGGAGGGAGCGCGTAGTACCTCTTTATCCCTCCAAAACCTAATCGTTTATAATTCTCTCTCGTGACGAACACGTCTTTCAACTGAATTCGATTCGTCGGTAAGCGTAAAGGCATGCGATGTAAAGACACCTCGTCGTCTTCGTCTTCGTCTCTTCCGTTGCCTCCTTTCTTACTACAATTGCCAGGGACACTCGCGAGTGCGCTCATCCACTCCGGTTCCTGTCGTAGCTTTTGCCGTGGAGGTTTCAAAATTTCCCCGGTAAAATCGTCCAATTGTAACGCGTACGATTCCATGTCGTTCTTCGTTCCGTCTTCGTCTTCGTTCACATCCATCTCGTCGTCTTTCTCCACCTCGAATTCCAACCCCACGTTGTTGTTCGCGTTGTCGTCTTCATCTTCTTCTCGCATCGCCGCAAACGCGTTCGTGGTACACAAAAACAAAAGAAGAAGAAGAAGACGCGCGAAAAGGACGCGCGAAAGACGACCGCGAGGACGCGTCGTCATCTCTCTCCCTCCCTCTGTCTCTCTCTGAGACGATGATGATGCTTTTGGTCTGAGGAGAAACGTCGAAATCGCGTTCGTGTTTTCGTTAGAAAAAGGGTGCGCGAGAACAACAACAACATCGAGGCGCCGCTTCTTCCCGCGAGAAAAAGAACGACGACGATGTCCCGTTCGCTGCTCTCTTCTTCTTCTTCTTCTTCGCGTTGTTGTTCTTCTTCTTCTTCTCGAATTTTCTCCTCAAAACGTCGTCATCAGCAGCAGCGGCATCAACGTCGTTTGGGGAAACGAAGACAAAGAAGGGTACCGCGCGCGAGGGAGAGCACTGACGATGACGACGATAATAACGACGACGAGAAAGAAAAAGAGCACGAACGCAATAATAAAAACAACGAGGACGATGATGATGTGTATTCCGTGTGCGTGTTAGGCGCGGGACCGGCGGGATTAACCACCGCGCTCGCGATGCAAAAAATGTTATCGTCGCCTTTAGATACGACAAGGAAACCGACGCTTTCGAAGAAGCTGAAAATAACCGTGTTGGATAAGAACCCGAACGCTTTGGACGGGAACGTAGGCGGCGGGTTTAACATCAACGGCGGCGCGGCCGTTCTGGAAAAGTTAGGGGTGTACGAGGAGGTGTTTTCGAAAAACGCGAACGCGTTAAGAGCGGTCTTGTCGAGACGGTGCGATATCGCTCGAACGCGCTTGTTCGAGGTGGATATCGAGAAGGAAGTGAGAGGCGATTTTTTAACGAACGCGAAAGAGTTGTTGGTGAACGAAAAGAGTGGAGAAGTTATGGCCGGGACGGTCATGAGAGCGGATTTGAGTCAGAGTTTGCGGGAGAGTTTGAACGAGGAGACGTGCGAGGTTGTGCTCGGGTGCGAGGTTCTCGGCGTCGACGCCGAGTCGGGTGAAGTCGAGTTGAGGAGGAGAGACGGGACGACGACCGAGACGAGAAAGTTTGATTTGATCGTAGGCGCGGACGGCATTGACTCGTTGGCGAGGAAGTGCGTGGTGGAAAGTAATGCAAGTAGCGGTGATGGTAGTAGCAGCGGCAGCGGCAACAGCAGTAGGAGCGGCGGTAGTAGTACTAGTGGTAGGAAAGAACCGATATACTCTGGGATTAAAATTTTATTCGGCGTGACTGGGGTGGACGATAAACCGGAAGATTTAATCCGAGAATTGAGCGATCGAACCACCGCGCACCAATGGTTCGGCGACGGCGCGTATTCGTTAGTGTTCACCGGTGGCGGGGAGAACAAGAAAAGGCATAACTTAGCCTTTTGCTCGAACGAACCGTTAGGGAGCGCCAACAGTAACCCGTCCTGGCGTGCCAACTCGTCGGTGACGAAAGAGTACGCGCACAACAAGATGATGAAAGCGAACATGCCCGCGGACGTCTTGCGTCTTTGCTTGCGATGCGAACGGTTTTTCGAAATCGGCGTCTTCTTCCACGAACCTCTGGACAGTTGGAGCTCTTCGAACGGAAAAGTCGTGTTGGTTGGCGACGCCGCGCACGCCATGCCACCGTTCTTAGGTCAAGGCGCCAACCAAGCGATGCAAGACGCGTACGTTTTAGCGAAGTGTTTGGCGACGTGCGGGGCAGATATAAAAAATCCGAGCAAAGTGAACGAGGCGTTGCAATCGTATTCGAACACGCGAAGACCTCCGACTGAAGCTATCATGAACGCCTCGAGATTCGTCGGCGCCTTGGAAACTGGAAAAGGACCGGTGAGTCTCTTTCGCGACTTGGCATTTTTCGTCGCCGGTAAGTTTGGTATCACGGGGAAGATATTCCTTAGCGGCGCCACGCCGAGATTGTGATGAGCAAAATATTTAGATACGTTGTGGTTCTCGTACTTTTTTCGGTAAGTATACATTTGAAAAAATTATAATTGTACACACGTGCGTAATCACGTTCTGTTGTTGTTTTCTCTCTCTCTCTCTCTCTCTCTCTCTCTCTCTTCTCGCGCGCGTTTGTTTGACTTCTAGTTCTCTCGTCGAGCACTCTTGAGCACCCCTTTTTTTCGGAAAGAAACCGAGCAAAAAAGGTGCTCAAAAAAAAGAAAAAGAAAATCAACCACCCTTCTCTTCCTGTTCCTTCTTTTTGGCGAGCTCCTCCAACGCTTTCATCTCCGCCATTTTCTTCTTCATAAGTTTGTATTCCTGTTGTTAAAGTTGTTGTTGTTGTTGTTGCGATTCGTTCGGTTAAAGTTTTAAGTGGTCAGTGCTTTACAAATTAAAAGGGAGAGAGAGGAAAAAAAAACGCCGCGCGAAAAGCTCGAAAAGGAAACACGAGAAACTCCGACGACGCGAAACGCACCTTCCCGTAACAATTATTACACAAATCCCCGTCCGGTAAGAGTTTACTCTTATACCAGTGTCCACTGGTCGTTTTGCTCGAGCACGCGATGCACGTCTTGTGTTGCAACGCGACCAGTTCGATTCGATAGCACCTCTTGCACAAGTCGCCGACGGTGATTTTCGACTTGTACCACTGCCGACTCGTTTTCGTCGTTTCGCACGAGTGGCATTTTTTATCGACCAACTCTAACGCTTCCACGCGGTAACACGTCTCGCACAAGGAGGCGTTCGGTGTTGTTTTGGATTTGTGCCACGCGCACGAGGCGAGGCACGCGCATCGAGAACATATCTTTTGCATTTGCTGTTGTTGTATTTGTTGTTGTTGTTGTTTTGCCGTTTCCGACGACGATGGTTGCACCGCGCGCGCGTCGTCCCCGTTCGTCATCACAGCCGTCGTCGTCGTTTGGTTCGGATGTTTTTGCAACGTGGCACCCGTCGGCGTGGCCTCTGCATTGGACGCAACAACCATTCCATTCGTCGTCGCACTGTTATAAATCGGCCGCTTCTTAATCGGCGACGAAAGAAAATCCGAAGATATGGGATTATTGTTCTCGTTGTTCGATTGCGTCTCCGAGAGAGAGTTCTGCGTCGTCGTCTCCTGATGATGCGCGGAGGCGCGCTGTTCAATCATCATTTGAGACACCAATTTGTGAGCGCTTTTTCAAAGAGAGGTGAACACTCGTAACTCGGAGAAGGTGACACGTATGGGCTCCACAAAAATTTGATTTGCTAGTCCTTTTTTCTTCTTTTCCCCTCTAAAACTAGAAGTAAAAAACAAAGCGCAAACTTCGAAAAGAAAGAGAGAGAAGTTTTGTGACATTTCTTTAGACAAATTGAACTACATACTAGTACTAATGAGTATGTATTACTTTTAGCGGACAGTTACTACTTTTTAGCGCGTCGTCGGCGGCGTCAAAGGCTCGAACCGACCTCTTAACCCTTTACTACTACTACTATTGCTACTGTCGTCACCGGGCGACGGGGAGGAGGAGGACGGCGAGCGACCGTTCGGGCGGATGATTTTTCGGTTCGTCGACGGCGGTTTCATGTCTTTGATGTCGTCCAACTTGACGAGAAAATCGAGGACTTTTCGGTCGGTGTCGCGAAAGACGGAGACTTTAACCGAATCGCCGACGACGTGGGTGTCTAAGGCTCTGTAGAGGTCGTAGGAGTCTTCGATTTTCTCATCGTCGATGCCAACGATGACGTCGCCGAGGAGTAAACGACCAGAGTCGTCGCGTTTCGTGCTTCGGATGCCGGCTCTTTCGGCCGGGCCGCCCTCTCTTGCGTCCAGCACTAACACGCCTCCTAAACCTAACTGTTCGGCGATTTCATCCGGGGCAAAGGACACGCCGATGATTGGCCGAGTGACTCTGCCAAAACGGATGATTTGGTCGACGATGCCGGTGACCATGTCCACGGGTAACGCGAAACCGACGCCGGAGGAGGTACCGGAAGCGCTATAAATGGCGGTGTTTAATCCGATGAGTTGTCCGGAAGAGTTTAACAGAGGACCACCACTATTCCCTGGGTTAATAGCCGCATCGGTTTGAATGATTCCATCGATCGGTCTTCCCGTGTTCCCGCTTTGAATCTGTCTCGATAACCCGGACACGACGCCAGTCGTCAACGTGTGGTCTAAACCGAACGGATTTCCAATCGCGAAGACTTTTTGACCAACCTGTAAACTACTCGAGGATCCGATCGGTAACGCTCTCGCTTTATTCGTGTAACAACTTTCGTCCATCAATTTCAAAACCGCGATATCTTTATCGTCGTCGAAACCGACAACCACGGCGTCGCACGCGTCCAAAACGTCGTTAATTTTCCCTTTGCTATTTGGCCCGCGATTGTTTTGTAAACTAAACTGCACTTTCAACTCGTTCGCGTTCCGAATGACGTGATAATTAGTCACCACGTGCCCTTCGTCGTCCCAAATGATCCCGGACCCGGCGCCTTGCGGCTGCTCGGTCAAACTCAACGTAAACGCGTCTCTCCGTACCGCGACATTGGTTATAAAAACCACCGCGGACTTTGATTTCGTGAACAAATCCACCACCGACTTCTCCTCGTCTTTCAACGGCGCCGCTTTTTGCACTTTCGTCACGTAATTCGGCTCGATTAACTTTTGTTTCTCTCTGTCCTCCTTCTCTTTCAACTTTACGCCGATGTCCGCAATCTTCGACGCGTCGCCTTTCCGTATGGCCTCGGCGAGCTGCGCGTTCAAATCTTCGTCCTCTTCGTCCTCGCTCGATAACAGCATCGTCCCCGCGTTCCTCGTCGTCGCGTTCGTAGTCCTTCCCGCGTCATCATCCGAAGAAGACAAAGAAGAAGACAAAGAAGGAGGAGGCAAAACGAAATCGTCGAATAGTTTATCTTGTGTTCCTTTTTCTCTGTTCGTCGTCGTTCTTAGTGTTGTTGTTCTTGTCGTCGTCTCTTTGTTTGAAGATATTTCCATCGCCTCCACGGCGTCAAAGGAGGCATTCGGAAACGACATCATCACCATCAGCGCGCTCAAACACATCGCCGTCGCTTTCGTCTCGATTCCTTTTTCTCTCGAAAAGAAGAAAGCATCACCACCGTCGTCATCTTTTCTTGTCGTCTGCTTCTTCAGAAAAGCGTCTTCGTCTTCCGTCGTCTTCAACGCGTTGTTGAAGGAACGGTGACGTCGTTTCGCGACTCTTCCGCTTCTTTGCGTGATGATGAGAGGCGTTTTACGCTTTATCGTCGACGCGCGAGGGAGAGAAATCCCGCCACTCGCGCTGCTCGTCGTTGAAAGCATCATTCTTCTGTATCCTCTCTTTACGACGCGTTTTGAATGCTCTCTGCTCTTTCCTGTTCTCCGCAATAAAGCGCGTTTTAGAGTGAAGATGTACCTTTTCCCGAAGCGGCAAAACACTCGATAAAAAACCGTTAGGAAAGCGCGCTGAAAGAAGAATGTCACGAACACTTCCAATCAAACCTGAATCACGAGCAGAACTCGAAAACATCGTAAAAGTGTCCGAATATTCGGTGAAATTTGGCGCGGAGAAAGAACAAATCGCGAGAGAAGCGGTCGAAAAGAACGGATTTGATTTCTTATGTGCGGGGAGAAATCCAGTTGGATTCGTCTTTTATGAATTTACCAAAGGGGAGATGCTTTTACAAGCGAAGAGAGAGAAGGAGAGCGAAGAAAAGAAGAGGAAAAGGACGACCACGGAAGAGGAGGAGGAGAACAAGCGCATCGTTCAACACACGCAATATCCTTCTCGGCCGAACATGAAGATTGCGATTCTCGAAGTCGTCAAGAAACACCTCCAACCGTTTTACGAGAACAAAGACATCTCGAAAGAGGAATACAAAACGATATGCAAAAAAACGTGCGAGAAAGTGATGAGCAAAGAGTTACAGGTGAAAGACGAGGAAGAGAGCGTGAAACTGTGGCTGGACGAACACGCGAAAAAGAAAATTAGAGGTTTGGTAGAGACGTTCGTGGAGAAGACGCGCAACGCGAAAGATTAGGGAAGGAAATGTCGTCGCGCGATGGTTTTACGTGTGAAAAACGATGCGCGCATAGTTTATAGCTCTTAGAAAGAAAGAAAGTTGAAAGTACACAAAATACTTCTACAATGTAAGTAGTTATTGGTTTTTCGTCGCTGAAAGTCATACAAACACACGCTCGTCGTACGCACAAAAACAGCGCGCGTATTAGTTGTCTTTCAAGTTAACCAAACCGGTGATCCGTCTGAACTCGTCCGTGTACGCGCCGCCAGAAGATTTACCACCACCACCTTTCTTCGCGACTTGCGAGTACGCAAAGACGCCCGCCAACGCGATGGCTGTGCCGGCCAAGTTCAACGGAGACACCGGGTTGCGGAAGAACAACACCGAGGAGGCGATGACAACCACCCTCTTCACGCAGTTACCGACCGAGTGCGTGACTGGAGTCACTTGTTGCAAAATCATATACGAGACTTGTTGGTACAAGTGGAACGTCGCCCCGGTAATAAATACTCTTTGCATCATGTCCGCCAACGGGAACCCGCTCGTGGCCAACGCCGCTGGCGTGAATTTCACGCCTTCGACAACCACCGCCAACGGTAAGGAAATCACCGCACTCAACAACGTCATCACGGAAAACAAAGTGATGTTATCCATCTTCACGCCTTTGTTCCCTCCCATAACTTTCTTCGAAAAAACGTTTCTGGACTGAAAGACGACGTTCGACCCCATGGCGGCGCCAAAACCGATCCAATTAAAGCTCGCCTCCGCCAAACTCGCCAACGCGACGCCGCCAACCACCGGCACCAACGCAGCCACGACTGCTGGACTCGGCGTCGCCCCTAAAAACAAATACGAAAACAAAACGCTAAAAAACGGTTCCATCGCTTTGATTGTGTGCGTAAAACTCACCGCAACTTTACCCAACGAGATGTTCGTCAACAAGTTTCCGAGCGTATGAATCATCGCCAGCGGCAATACCATCTTCAAATTCTCCGTGGAGAAAACCTCCTTCTTCGGTCTTTCCACTAAGTTCAAACCCCACATGAGAGCGATTAAAACGCATCCACCCATAAATTGGAACATCGTGCAGTGCCACGGATACGGGAACGCTTTCAACACTTGCTTGTTGTAAATGTTGAAAACGATGTTAAACGCGTACCAACCACCGAAGAGGACGCCTAACAACGCCGTCTTCTTCGCCTCTTGGGAAATCTCAAACGACGCGGCGGCGGATACTTTCACCACTTTCGATTTCGATAACGTGGTCGTTCTCGCAATCTGGCGTCTTAAAGAAGACGCAGCAAAATCGTTGTTATTCCCGAACAAAGAGGAGGAAGAGGTTAACGAATTGGACGATGATGATTTACTTTCTGGGGAATTCATCATCATCATCATCTTTGTCGTCGTCCTCGGTCGCGCGCAGCGGCACGATCGCTGGTTATTCTTCGATCCAGCCAAAGAGGAGGACGAAAGGTGCGTTTGGTGGTGGGTTGTCGTCGCAAACATGATGACGATGATGATGAAAAGGAGGAGTGTTTCGTCTTCGCACTGTGGTGTTGTTGTTGTGTAGCCGTTTGGATAAAATGGAAAAACAAGGGAAAAAAACAACTGTCTGAATATCAGAGGCAGTGCCACGTGTTTTTAACAAACGAATCTTTGGTACGTCAAGAAAAGAGCCCACACGCACAAAAAACAAGCCGGTACGTAGGGGATGTGAAATATCATTTTTCCGCTTGGTGCCTATATTACTACTATTACAAAGCTCTATGCGTGTATATATAACACACTTGTTTATAATCATTCTCTCAGTATAAATAATTAAACGAGAAAGGGCAGGAAAGCTTTCCTGTGCTTTCCGACCGCTTTCTCTCCGAACGTGTCCACGTACCACCGTCGATAGTTTACGGCGCGCGGGAAGAGGTTGGCGAACGTCCAAAGCGCGAACGCGCGCAAGGCGAGGTTGTTCGTGGCGACGGCGAGGCCGAGCCACTCGATGAATTCGCCGAGATAGTTTGGACATAACACGTAATCGAAGAAGAATCCGTTTGGGAGGATGTATTTGCTGCTTTTGTTGGTGGAGACGACGGAGTGGCGACGCGCGGCGGCGCGGGACGGCGTCGCTCTCGTATTCGCCCTTCGCCTGCGGAGGAGGATTTCGTCCGATACGACGTTGACGAGCGCTCCAAATACGGCGAGGACGAGACCGAGTTTAAACAACACATCGTCCTGAGAGCGACGAATACCTCCTATCGCTCGTAGTTCCGACGCGATGAATTTGCCGTTAAAAAAGTTGAACAGGATTGCCGAACCTGTTTGTTCGAGAACGCGCGCGGAGAGCGCAGAGAGAGAGAGAGAGAAAGAGAGTGAGTCGAGCGAGCGAGCGAGCGAAAAACATGCGCTTTTCAAATGCACGCGCAAACGCGCACCAAGCGCAAAAATAAAGCTCAGAAGAAGAAATTCAACCATATATATCGTTTTGTGCATCATAATTGGACTTAAGAAGCGCGGATATTCGTTCATCACAGCCTTTTTAAAATCGCGCGTTTGCGCGCAAAAACGAACACATCAAGACTCACCAACAACCGGGAAATTGGTTTTCCCCATCGTCCTTCTCCACGGCCACACGACTGCTCGGTGCATGTAATGCACAAAAAACCAACTCAAAACGAGCACCGTGCCTCCATTGTTCGTGGTATTTGTAGCATTCGGAAAGCTGAATAACCACGTTTCGTCCCGACAGTGGTAAAACGAAAGCAACGCGATTGGACTCGCGAGCTCTTGCACCGTCCATCCGATTCGTCCGTCGACTGCGGGACCCCACCAGAGCGACGACTTCGCTTTTGGGGTATAAAATCGTCCGTACGGCGCGGAGACGAAAAAGAGGCAGAGAAAAACAGCGCGCGCGCAAAGGTGCCACCGGAAAAGCGCGAGCGAGAACGCCCCCGTCGATGGTGTTCTTTGCGTCATGTCTTACGTTTCTCCGTCAGAGTTTTGACGCTTGTAACTGTCGCAATCATGTTGAGAAGGAGCGAGCGAGATGACATCTCGCACATCGAGCTCCTCAAAGCGTCGCTCTCCGCGTCCGTGCAAAACGCAGCAGGACCGATCGGTTTAGCGTTACAACACGTGATTTTGGGGAAACGAAAGAGTTCTTCCGCGCTCGCCGCGTTCGGCGTCTGCGTGAGCATTTCCAACTTAGGAACGACCGTTTTCCAATTCCTGGTGGACGGTTCCACGTCGCAAGTTGGAAGCCTGGTGGCGAAACATCTCGACGAAACCGACGAGGGAAAGAAGAAAAAGCTCTTGGGAAAGCATTGCAAGAAAAGTCTGGTCGTTTCCGTTCTCGCCGGCGCGAGTGCAGGGGCACTCTTACTCGTCTCTGGAAACAGTTTGTTTAGCACTTTGGGAGAGACAGACCGGATGGATATCGGGCGAGGGTATTACGCCTGGCGGTGCCTCTCGATGCCGTTTAAGACGAGCTCGAACGCCGCGGTAGGAATTATAGGAGGGTACGGTCACGTGCACGTGGTGTCGGTGATGAATAGTGTGGTGGCATTTTTACAAGTCCTGATGGTTTGCGTCGTGTTACACGCGTCGTCGTCGTCCGAGGGAAAAGGAGAGAAAGAGGCGTTGGACGCGCTCGGGCTGGCGTATTTTGTGGTGGTGATGTTTCACGCGGTTTTAGGGTGGGCGATTGTTTATTTCAGTCGTCCGAAGAAGATTGGGTTAGAACGAACGATGCGAAGGAGGAGGATAGAAATGAGACGGAGAAGAGAGGCAGCCGAAGAAGAAGAAGAAGAAGAAGAAGAAGAAAGTAAAAAGTATTTCGTAGACGCTCTCAATATGTTTGGACGGAGCATTTTGCTTCAACTCTCGTTCTTCGTCGCCATGATTGTGGCGTCGAGAAAATTGCCGGTAGCAGGTCTCGCGGCGCATCATCTCACAGCGCAGCTTTGGTTGGTGTGTAGCTACATTGTTGACGGTTTCGCTACGATTGGAACGATTTACGGAAGCAGATTGTATTCGATCAAATCGATTAAAAAGTTGCGATCGTTGACGGTGCGATTGCTATCCTACGGCGTCAGCCTCGGCTTTTTCTTTTGCGCGATATTCTTAGCTTTTGGAACTGCGGCTCGTAAGCTGTTCGTAGGCGATGAACAGACAAATTATTATCTCGGCAAAACGTGGATGCTCGTGACCTTCGCGCAACCGGTCAACGCCGTGGTTTTTGTGTTGGACGGTCTGATGTATGCGACGAAATCGTTTGCTTTCGCTAGAGAAGTCATGGTCGCGGGAGTCGGCGTCGTGTTTTTACCAACTGTTTTAAGCGCGACGTTGATTAACGATGGAAATTCGAACTCCGGTGCAAAAGTAATAGCTCGCGTATGGACCGCAAAGTTAGCGCTAAACGTGTGGCGGATGCTCTTTTTATCCGGGAGAGTCTTCTTTTGGATTTTGAAGGAAGAGGATCGATCCGACGAGGAAGAAGAAGAAGAAGAAGAAGAAGAGAACGAAGGAGAGACGAGCGGCAGTGGAAGCGACGGTGAGAACACGGAAGAATCTTTGTTAGAGAGCGACATCGACGACGACGCCCCGTTGTTATCGCTTTGAGGCACGTACTAGTACTTAGTATAGGATATGCGCTTTAGTTATATAATATAGGAGGATGAGGGAGATTTTTTTACATTTCTACGTCTTCGTCTTCGCTCCAATCGAAATCACTTCCGTCGCCTTCGTCTTGTTCCAAGTTCTTAGCGATTTCTTTATCTTTTTTCATGCGCTTTCTTTTTGCTTTTTCTTGCGCAGGATTATATTGTCCTTCGTTGCCGTATAACTGTTTGTTTCTTCCGAGTTGCGCCTTGGCGTCGGCGCGCTTGGAAATTTCCATCGCGCGTTCGGCGCGCTTGGCGGCGGCAAATGTTTTTCTTTTTCCAGAGCCGTCGTCCAACTCTTCCGCTTCTTCCTCCTCTGAAATGTCCATATTTTCCTCGTCGTCGTCGTCGTCGTCAATGTTTCTCGCTCCTGCGCCGCCATTCGTTTGTGCTCTTTCTATCAAAACATCCTCGTGCTCTTCAATCATCATCCCCGAACCGATGGTATCGCTCATCAACGCGAAATCGACGTCGTCATTCTCTGGTAAACCCGCGATAACCGTAGACGTTTCGTTCTTGTACGCGGTCTCGACGTCAAATTCTTTTGCTTCGATAGAAACAAACTCAGTCGAGGCGTGTTGTTCGTGTCCTTCGCGAAATTTTGGCGGTTGCGTAAAGTACGGGATCTTCCCGGCGTTCCAATCGGCTAAGATAACTTTTGCCGAGGCGACTAAATCTGGAATACCACCTTTCTTCAGTTTTCCCATGGAGCGACTGGCTTGTCTCAAGAAATCGTCCACATCGGCCCACTTTCCAGTTTTGTACGTCACCATCAGTTTCTCTTGAGGGCACCTTTGGATGATTTCGTGCACCGGCGCAATCGGATCCGTCAGACGTTCGATTTTGACGCAGTTTCTCAGAGCCGTCGCGCCTTCCGATTCACCGTTCGCAGACGAAAAAACCACGCCAGGACTGTCTAAAAGTTTCACGTGTTTGTCCAAAATAATCTCTTTCGCTTTCGTGGTCATTCCTGGAGTATTCCCAGTCGCGGCGGAGGTCGAGGATCTCGTCAACGCGTTGATGATGGAAGATTTACCGACGTTCGGAAACCCAACGATGCCGACGGTAATAGACGTTTTGATATTTTTATTTCTGGCGTAGTTCTTCAACAGTTGCAATAAGGTTGCCCCGCCACCGTTGGATTTAGATTTTTTGTTGCCTTGAAACGCAATCGCAGGAAGCTCTTCGCGGAAATATTTCAGCCACGCCTGCGTCGATAAATAGAAGAATCGGTTGGTCCGGCGGTGAGTCTTTAAAACAAAAGCAAAAGATTGGACGAAAAAACGAAAAACAAATTCACTCCGCGAGTCAGACTCTTCCTATCATTATATTGGTAAACGTCAAGCATCCCGCACAAATGTGTGTAGCATTTAGCGCGCAGGACATCAGCGAAATCCGCTAAATATTTTCTTCATCACCCCCGCGGAGAGAGAATAAACGATAAAACAAAAACGATAAAAAAACGTACCTCCACGTTGCTCTTCGGCACTAAATCAATCTTGTTCAGCAACAAAATCACCCTCTTCCCAGGATTCGTCTTCCTCACGAACCTCTCCACCTCGGGCGCTCGACACGCCAACGGGTCTCTCGCGTCCAACACTTGAATAACCACGTCCGACAACTCGACCACTTTTACGAACTCCTTGTAATACGCCCGGCGACTGGCGTCCGAATCCCTATCGTCCGCCGTTTGCATGCCATCTGCAGAACTACCAAGAGTCTCCGCCAACTGCGCTTTCAACTTCATCTCGTACGCGTTTTCTTTCTTCTTCGCCATCGTCGCCAAATCTTCAAATTCTCCCCCCGCCTTTGCCTTCGCTTTATTCTCCGCTCGCTTCTGGTTCCTCTCCAACTTCTTCTGCTCTTTGACGTGATCTTGACGAAAGTTCTCAAACTTCATCTCTTTGATTAACTCGTCTCTGTACGGGTAATTCGCCGGGACGCCGCCAATCTCTTTCGGTTTCTTCGGTTTGATCCCGAGTTTTTTCAGGCGAGATTCCTCTTTCCGCTTCTTCTTGTGGTGCTCTTTCACTTTACGAATGACTTTGTATTTCTGCTTCAACGTCGTTCGCTTGGATTTGGATTTGGTGGATTTTTTAGGCATGATGTGAGACGTTTATTAGTAACGCTCTGAATGCTTCGCGTGGTTAAAACGTACGACGAGTGGTGGTAATTTTTGAGTATTCGCAGAGGAAATGATCGATAATCCGCGCGTTCGTTCGTAAACTTTCTCGCGTAATTTTAAGCCGCCGCCGGGGAAATTTTTGACGTATTTTGCAGATGAAATTTTTTGAAGCAGGAGAGAGAAAAAGAAGCGAATACAAAATATCACGTCGCGAGAGAACTTCGAGAGAGAGAGAGAGAGAGAGAGAGAATTTGAACAGCAACTGCGTGGTGATATAATCATACAAACGTTATTAGGAAACCAAAGCCGTTTCGAGATCCAAAGAAGGAACTCGGTAGACGCGAATACCGACGTCCCACGCGGTATAAATGACGAAGACGCTTCCGTCCGACGATATGAACGTCGTCGGGTAGGCAAAGTTACCGTTCGGGTCGCCTTCGACTTCTATGAAAGGGTATTTCTGATTCCCGCTCTCCTCTCTATTGTGCGCGCGGCAAATGTAAAGACCGAGCGGAGCTCTTTTCGTTTTCGACGGATTGAGCGCGAGGACGACGCGTTCTTTTACCTCTCCGTTCGCGGTAGTGTATACGAAGCTATCTACGTTCGCGCTTACTTTTGAATTCGGATTGGGGAGATTTGGAATGGGCTCTGGAGTGCTCCAATACTGTTGAGCATCATCGCCCGAGCTGTACCAAACCTCTCCAGTCGCGCTTCTCATGTACATCGAGTAGTCGTTCTGAAGCGCACTTCTCAGCACGCTATTTTCAATCAACCACGTATGTTCGGGAAATTTGACCAGTTGCTTTATCCGAGGAGCTTCCCAGGTTTTCCCACCGTCGTGAGAGTCAATCGTGCCCGAGTACACGCTTTCGCTGTCATCATCCCGACTCCCCGGTGGACTGTGATATACTTTCTTCTTTAACGACGCGTTTTCTTCCATCGGATGATACTGTCGATATCGAAGCCAACTATCGGTCGGTTCGGTCCAAAACGGAAGGCGAAGACACTCTTCTCTGAGACCGGGGCACACTCTGTTCGCGATGACTTTCGGGACGCCTCCGAGTGATTCGTGCGTGAGTATCGTCTCCGGTTCCGACCACGACATTCCCTCGTCTCTCGTCCGAATGAGCTTCACATCGCCGCCCGGGGATAACTGCTTCCTGCTCTCGCTATAAAACAACAGAATCTCATCCGTCTGTTCCAGATAATGCAACACCGGCGACCACAGCGCGTTCAACCCAAACATGGGCACTTTCGTCTCCGTCCACGTCTCGCACTTGTCTTCGCTCGTGCAAAACCGAACGTGCTGCCCTGGTTTCCCTTCGCACCCAAACGCGGAGCACTGAAACGCCGCGCAGAACAATCCTCTCTTGGTTTCACACATCGTCCCCATGTGCGCGTAGGATATCTTTGCATCTTTGGCGTTCTCGGAGGCGAAGGAAAAAACCTCGAACGCGTTTTTTTTGTCCGCTTTCACGAGCGTACTCACGTTCGAGTCCAGCCATCGAGCGTATTCGAAATCCTCGTGTGTCGTCGACGCCGTCATGAGAAGAGCTGGGGGAGGGGTCCTTCTGTCGCTTTTTCTAACGAACTTTTTCTCTTCAACTTTACTCGTAAAATTTATTAATACAACGAATCAACACGCTTCTCTCTCTCTCTCTCTCTCTCTCTCATACTACTGCGTTCTATCGAGCGACCCGAGATAATCTTTATCGGAGTGCGCCGTCACTTTATACGCGTAGCAGAGGGAAACCTTTGTTCTTTTCCTTTCTCTTTCTCTCTTCCTCTTTTACGCGAGCGTAGCGCTCACATTTTTTACAAGTCTTCGCCGGCTTGCTCTTCTTCTTCGCTCAAGAGAGTTTCGATATCTTTGGCGATGTCTTTCGACCACGTGCTGCCGTATCTCTTTTTAGGAACACCGTTTCGATCAACCAGAAACTTTTCAAAGTTCCAAAAGACGTCTTTGTTTTTAAACGCGGCTTTGAGTAGCTTCCAATTTTCATCCGCGTTCTTCCCGTTTACGTCTACTTTTTGCATTAAAATAGCATCCTCCGGGTACGCGTGTTCTTTGGCAAACTTTAATATCTCCTCCGGCGTGCCCGGTTCTTGATGCCCAAACTGATTACACGGATACGAGACTATTTGCACGTCTTTCGATGCGAAGCGTTCGCGCAAACCGGCAAAGCCTTTATAGTTTGCGCTCGCGTACCCTCAGTTACTCGCCACGTTCGCGAAGAGCGAGACTTTACCTCGCAGCGAGGTGAAATCGAACGGCTCGCCGTTCAGTTGGAATTGGTTCGGTAGTGGATCGTAGATATTCGTTCGCACGTGCGGTAGCATTATTATTTCTCGTTCTTCTTCTTTTTCTGACACGTGGTCTGCGTTGGCCCCTAACTTTGCCTGTCCTCCTCGCCTCCTCCTCTTTTCGTCGTCCTCGCTCGTCGTTTCCCTCTTCTTCTCCCTCTTCTGCACCGTCAATCCTAACATCTCCGGCGACTCGCTCGCTAAGTTCGCCATCTTCGTGTGCACGCGTCGTCTACCTCCTCCTAATCCTCCTTCTCCTCCTCCTAACGACGAGTTCGACGACGAGTTCCCCAAAGTCGTCGTCATCGAAAAGAAAACGAACGCGAAAAGGGAAAGAATAATCATCGCGCCCATGCGACTCAACGACGATTTACTCGTCGCCGTCGTCGCTTTTGAACCGTTCTCCGACCCCATTGTTGCAAGTGTCATCCACTGCTGCACTTACGACGACGACTACTAACAATAATAATAAGAATAACGAGAGGAGTTGTAACGTTTTTTAGTGCGCGCTACGTAAAGTACTAAAAATCTAATAAACTAGAGACTAAAATCTTCCTCCTCTGAGCTGCTCTCGGGGGCTACAAAATGCTCACCCTTCCCGTTTGAATCAGTTTCCCGACGAACTGCTTCTCCAACTTGAGCGAGTGCACCGTTCTGAGCTTGAATATCTTCTCCCAGTAGTGGCCGATTTTTGGCGTTTCGCCGACGAAATCAAACCCGTGCAAAGAGACGGTGCTGTTCGGGAATCTCTCTAAGCAGTAGACTAAAGCGAGAATACCAGTGGACGGGAATCGGTGTCGGAAGTCGTATTTGACGTGTAATAGTCTTTGGTAGACTTCTGGGACGAACTCGGGATGGATTTTAAACCTGGCGTACGCTCGGGTTAACACGCGTTTCTCGGATTCGATGGCGCGTTTGTTTTTAGAGGTTGGAACGCACGTCTTCGCGCCCGGACCTCGTTTCTTTTGACACTGCGGTGATACCTCGAACGCAACTGGGATGTAATACCCCATCGTTGGTTTCATTTTTAAATTCATTTTTGATTTCCCAGTCGTCGTCGAGCCGCGAAACCGAGCGTTGCCGGGCAATTTCAGCTTGTTCAAAAACCATAAATCCAATTTGCGCCCGACGTCTCGCTCGTACCCTTTCGTGACGAAAAAATTGAACCGGCCGACGATGTCGTGTTCGTTGTCTATTTTCTCGCCTTTACGGGATTTCAAAACCCCTCGTCCGTTCCCGACTAAAACTATCTTTTTGTTTGCGTTTTCGTAATCGATATCCGGCGGAGTCATGTTAATACTTTCACCATCGTTCGATGTTTCGAATACTCGCAGCACGGATTCATCATGTTCTTCTTTTCTGTATTTGTTTTCTTTTTCTTCTACCTCTATCTCCTCTGCTTCTTCTTCTTTGCTCTCGAACCCGAACTTATCCACCTCGCTTTCCTTTTCCGCCTCTTCGACGTCCACCCCTTCTCTCATTATCCGCCCATCTTCAATCGATTCCACGTCCACTAAAGAGGAAGCGTCGTTGGTGGATAAGAACAAGGAAATCGCGCACAAAAAAGCGGCGAAGAGCAACGTCATCGCTTTCGATCGGACCGACGGAGAATAATGGTTTTGTTGTTGTTGGAAACCATTATCGTTATTATGAACAACATTCGATGATGTGGGTGGAGTCTGCGTTGTTTTTTGGTTGTTGTTCGTGGACTCCATCGTCCCTTTATTTTAATCCACCACCACAAAACAAAGATACTACTAAATCGTTCTCTTCCCTCTCTCTTCCTTCTCTCTCTCTCTCTCTCACTAGTCGTCGTCGTCGGAGAAAGAAAGAGAGAGAGCGATATAAAAGCGACGATGAAGTTTTTATTCTGAGGATGATATGATTTTTTCCCCGAACGCTTTACCACCACCAAGAGAAGAGATTCGCGCCACACGCAACACTCGACGACGACGCGAAACAACGCAATAACGAAGAAGAAACAACGAGAAACAAAAAAAAAGACGCAGACGACGAGGTTCGAACTCGCGCACCCGTTGGGTATTCAGTAACAGTCGTGTATCATTGGTATTCACAATGCTCGTGTGTTGGATATCTCAATGCTGAGATTGAAATAGAAGTGTGTGGACAGTTGGTTTCTAGTTGATCGAATAGCAGCCGAACGCCTTAACCACTCGGCCACGTCTGCTCTTGTGTATATTACGAGGTAGGGTTTACGAGATGGACTATTAAAAAAGTTACAAAGGGTTCAAAAAACAGGCTTGAAAAAGAGTTAGGGTTTCGTTCTTTCGGAAAAAGTTTATGTGTCTCTCCCTTTTTTTTCTCTCTTTAGTATTAAAACAAATCGTATTATTACAACTTCTCGACGAAGAACACGTCGCCGGACGCGACTCCCGCGGCACCTAAACTACTGCTACTTCTATTACTACTGCTTCTGTATATTCTCTTCTTCTTCTCTTCTCCAAACCTACCGCCTCTCGTGACTAAGCAAAAGTCTGAATCTTCTTTATCTTCTTCTTCTTCGAACGAATACGACGCCAAGACGAAATCGAAGAGCGAGGAGACGTCGTCGGTGTCGTAAAATCTTCGATCGATAGCCTCGCCCGTCGGTAAAGATATTCGTATTCTCACGACGTTGTTTGTTGTCGCCGTCTTCAATGTTGACGACGACGAAGCAAGTGGTGGTGGTGGTTCTAAAGGAAGCTTCTTCGCCATCGCTTCTCGAAATCGTCTTAATTTCTCTTTGCGTTCTTCGTTTCGTTCGATTCGCCGTCGCGCCTCTCTCGCCTCCGCGAGTTTCTTCTCCTTCTCTTTTCTCTTCTCTTCCTCGTCGTTTCTATTTAACGTGTCTATGCGCTCGACGACTTCGTCGTGTTCCATTGACGGCGCTAAATCCACCTCCACGTCCGTTTCTATTAAACTCGCCACGATATCTTCTTCGCCGCCTTCAACTTTCAACGAGACCACTTTCAACTCGAATACAAACTTTGATTCCGACGGAGAAGAAACAGAAGAAACGAATCCGGAAAAGTCCACCTCAAAGACATCCCCGACGTGCACGCACGACCGCTGCACCAAAACGTTCTCCAAAACCATCTTCACGTCCGCCTCGGGATGACGAGTTAAAAACTTCGAGAACTCGTTCGATTTCGGTTGCAACTTCACCCACTCGCACTTCTCGAGCGCTCGAGAGCGAAACTCCACGCGGAGGAGATTCTTTTCATCGCCAGATGAATACCCTAATCTCTTATACAAGTCTGTTGGAATGACCACGGAATCTTCCTCCGCTTGGTAATCCAATGCCGCGCAGTAACATCCTTTGTCTTCATCTTCGTCTTCATCTTCATCGACTCTCGAAACGTAAAAAAACGCATTCGGTTGCCTCGCACCCATCTCGTCATCAAATCTCTCGAGCATTCTCAGCGCACTCGCTGGCAGTTGAATCTTATCCTCCCTTCGCGTGCGAATCCCACGTTTCAATGCGACGTCCTCCACGCGAACGCGTAACTCTGCTTTCCAAAGCACCTCGTATCGCTTCTCCTTCTTCTTGCTTTTCGTTTTGGTTTCCGCGTTTGTGTTTCGATTGGTTTCCCGTTGCTGCTCCCCTTCCCGGAGTCTTCCTCTCGCGGCGGCGGTCGCTTTAGAGCGCTTCTTTTCCATCTCTTTCTTTTGCTCTTTGCGGAGTTTTTCGGACGGGTCGTTCAGGCCGCCGAAAAACATTCTTCGAGTCGACAGAGAGAGGACTTGTCGTCGCACAAAGCGCAGAGCAGCGAGCGGAAATGGAGAAATTCGCGCGTCACTTTTTCTCACGCACAACTGCAAACACACACACAAATATGCTTCGAACGAGATCAACAAAACACGCATCGTCGACTTTAGCGGCAGCTTCGAAAAGAGTTATTCTCTCTGTCTCCTCCTCCAGAACGTTCGTTGGGAGTTTTGAGGAGGAGGACTTTGATGACGAGAGAAGAAGAGGAAAGATGATGCGTTCTCGACACCAACAACTGAATCCAATTGGATCCTACTCATCATCATCATCATCATCATCATCATCATCATCGAGCGTGAAGAAGTCCTCGTTCTGTAGGGCTCGTTTTTCGACGAGAAGCAATACTAACGATGACATTGATAATAATACTGTTATTATTAATAATAACCTACGACTTCGTCGCCAATTCTTTAATTCGTTTAGAGGATACGCGAGTAGTAGTAATAGTACTAGCAAAAGTAGTAGTAACAACAGTAGTAGCGAGAAGAAAAATGATTCATCGGGTGCTTTAACCATCGAGGAGGACGAGGAATTCGACGAGATAACCGATAAATGGATACCGGAGAAACCAGTGACGAAAGCGGAAACGGCGGGGTATTCCGTGGTGATCGTGCTTGGGTTAGGGTTAGCCGCCTCGGCTTTATTTTTCGCCAGCAAAGAGTTATTCATGAGTCCGAAAGAATACGTGGCGTTTAACGCGGCTTTGAAACAGATCGAGTTGGACCCGCGAGTCACGTCGGCGCTCGGCGAGAGCATCACCGGGTACGGGAGCGAATCGAGAAATCGAAGTCAGCGACAAAGAATTCCACACACGATCGTGAGAGACCCGGCGAGTGGGAGAGAGGTGGTGAGAGTGCAATTTCACGCGAGAGGGGCGAGAGGGAACGCGACGGTGCACGCGGAGTACGATCCGAGCAACGCGGAGGAACCGTTTGGGTATTTGATTGTTGACGTGGAGAGACCGAGATCGATGCGGTTGGTTGTGAAAGAGCCAAGACAGAGGCGCTCGATTATGGGACCAGGTACGAGTTTAGTAGGGTAATATATGTGTGCGTGTATATGCATGTCGTTGTTGCGTTTGTCTTTCAAAACTTTATGCGCGTTGTTATATCTTTTGGCAAAACTCTCCAGGAAACGAACAACACAAGCACTTGCGTTTGCCAACAACGTTGCCTGCTGATAACGGGTGCTTCTTTCCCAACGTTGTGTTCTTTTTGTTCTCCTTCGCATCCTCCTTCTCGTCGTCGCTACTAAGCAAATCAATCACGACCACGTTCTCACCATCATTCTTCCCCTTCTTCTCCTTCTTTTCTTCTTCACTATCACTACTACTAATCAAATCTATGGCGACAATTTCGCTCTCTAAATCTAAACCAAATTTTTTACTGAAATCCATCGTCTCTTTCATTCGTTTCTCCGCCGCTCTTCTCGCGGCTTCTCGCGGATCTACGTCTGGTCTCACCGCCGCACCGCCGCCCAATTTTACGCCGCCGACTGGGATCATCTTCTTGTGTTGTTCCAATCGCTTCAACGCCGCGTTCCGCGCGCTCTCTCTCGGGTTAATGCCTAGCTTTTGCTTATCCCATGCGCCGCCAAAACCTCTCGTGCCAATTTTTCCAACCGATTTCGCGTCGAATCCTTCACCCGTGCCGCCTTTGCCTTCCTTCTTCAACTGGTCGTATTCCTCCTTCAACTCGTCCAAAAGTTTCCAAAACACGTCGTCGTGAGGCCCTCGAACGATGTGGGTTAACTCGTGCAACAATACTAAAATAACGTGGTCTAAATCGAAAAACGTCTTCCCGTCTTTACCGCCACCGTATTTCGTCGGTTTCCTCAACATCACCGTGATTCGTTTCCCGGCGTTGTAGTTCACGCCAATCGGCCCGGTGTTTTTGGGAGGCATTTCCGCGACGACAGGCACGGACCATTTCCTCTTCTTCATGATCGGTTGCACTTGCCAACACGCCCTATCCAACAAATCCTTCGCGACGTCCGCATCCTTTTTAAACTGTTTCGATTGCAAAGGTTTCACCTCGTGCACTTTGTATTGCGCGTTGGCGAGCGACATCGTATTATCAATCACACTTCCTCGCGTCTACTACTCCGTGCCTTCAATCACTACTCGCAAAACGAATCTGCTCCTCGATTTCTCGTCTCTCCTTCTCTAAAACGTCCAAAGTCTTTTGCAATCGTCCCGTCGACCACGAGCGCAGTTCCTCGCTGCTTACAAGTCCAATCTTTTCCGCCACCACAGAGGACGAGAAAGACGAGAAAACCAACGGCCCGCCTTTACCGCTGCCGCTGCCTTTCGCCCTAAAACCGCCGTATCTCGCGACAGCAATGTTGTTTAACGCCCGCTTCGTCTCTTTCGCTCGGGAAACGAGCGCGAAGAGCGCGCACGTCAACACCGCGACCAGGCACACGAACGCTCTGTTCGAGGTGTTGGTGTTTGCTTTCTTCCCGAAAATGTAACACAGAAGATGATGATGATGATGATGACAACACCTGTTCGTATTCGCGCGCATTAACGAAGACGACGACCCCGAGACGCGGCAAAGCACAACTCCGGTAAAGCGCGAGAGGAAGCCCGGCCGTCGCGTGATTGCGCTTCGATTGTTGTTCTCTCTCTCAACACTGAGGAGATTTTCGAAATATCTTCCCCGAAGTGTCGTCACAAATATCGCGCTCGGATATTGAGAGAGATACTTTTGCAGCAGACTCTCTCTCTCCGTTGCAAACGGGGGAAGGAAAGAAGAAATGCGCTCCGTTTCGAGCGTTTTATTCTCCTCCTTTTTCGTCGGAGGAAGAGGAGGAGGAGAATCTTTGTCGTCGTTTACGTCGTCATCGAAACGCGTTTTTGATGATCCTTTTCATCGGGGAAGGAGGAGGAGACATCCGAAAGCGGTTTCTTTATCGAATAATAATAACAACGACAACGACGATGACATCGGTCGGCAAACAAAGTTCTCGTTCGAAAACGAAGGCTCGAACAACAAATCAAAGTTAAACGCGGAAGTTTTGGTGAAAGAAACCGCACTGAGAGCGGAAGAAGCGAGAGCGAAATCGTTGTTACAAAAAGTGAAACGCTTGAAAGAAACACAGGACAAGAAAATCGAGGAGGAGCAAAGAGAGTACGAGGAGGAGAAAGAAATGACGGAAAACGAACAGAGACGGAAAGTGAACAAGGAGAAGATGAAATTGGTAGGCGGGAGAGATCCGGCGAATAGGCCACCGGGGCCGATTTGGGCGTCCGCGGTGGTGTGCGCGGTTGCCGCGGTTGGATTTTATTATCTGACGATAAACACGAGCGATGGGATCGTGGAGTACGTGAAGGACGCGTTCGGAAATTTAGGACCGACGTATGCGAAATCAGGGTTAGTCTCTTTAACGGTTGGTACCGGGGTGGTTTTATCGTCCGTCTTTGCGTTTTCGGCGATTATATTAGTCTTAATCGGCGCGCAAGAAACGAAACGGTTAATCTCCAACGAACCGGTGGTGTATTTTAGATGCTGCGGCTGCGACGAAAAGTGCTGCCAAAACGGCCCACATAATAAAGGCTATTCCACTCGTTTCATCTACCGAAACGACGGGCGTGGGTACGAAACTCGAAGCGCGGAACGCATGCGCGCGCACTTACGAGTCTCGAAAAATTGCACGCCGTTGGAGCCGTTGATTGTGTATCCGCGCGAAGCGAAATGGGGGTGGTGGGGGCCGAACGATCTCGTTCGGTACCAAAACGAAATGCTAAGGATGAAAGAGCAAAAGCAAGGAAAGTTTCGTTAGAGATTTAGTCGTGTAGTCACGTAGTGGTTCGTAGAAATATATGTGTTAGATTTTTAGCGCGCCTAAAATAAAATGCTACTAATGACGTTTCCTCATCGCGACGAGCAACGACTGCTCCCATTTCTTTTTGAACTTTGCATACAAAAACAACGCAGCTCGAGCATCTTCCGCGGACGAGTGCTCGCCTTCTTGAATCGTCATGCGTAAGTGCGTCTTCGTCAGCTCTTTTAAACTCCTGCAGCCTCTCCCTCTCGGCGCGCCTTCGACGCACCGTTCGTGCGATCGCAACGGTCTCGTCAGCGGATGATACAGAGCCGTATCTCTCGTCCGCTCTCTCGGGTGATTCAAAAGCAACGCTTTAAAATCATTCTTCAATCCGTGACCGACGACGATTTTCTTCTCGATGAGCTTCGACACCATCTTTTGCACGTCTGCAAATTTTGGCGCGTTTTTCAAATCTCTCGGACGCACGCCCGAGACTTTGGTTCGGTAGTCCGTCACTTTCTCCGTAGTTTCCACGAACGTATCCAAAACGACATTCCCGTGTTCGTTCACGACCGTGACTCGAGCGAGCACGGACCTCGTCCCGTCCTCGCCGACGCCGACCATCTCGCAATCTATGGCTAAAGTTTCCGTCACGGAAGCGTCGCGAGAGGTCGGCGTCGGTCTCCGTAACTCGTCGTCGGCATCCTCGTCGTTACCCCGACGACCACATTCATTTTCAGCATCGTTCCCATCATTGTCGTAATAGTTTTCTCTCGCCGATGCCGACGCCGACCGGGATGGCAAAGGCGCATCAAAATCGCGTTTCCTGCGTTTCCCTTTCTCGCTCGTCTTGATATCTCCTCTCGCGACCAATTTGTGCCAGTTGGTGGACACCGACGGCGCCTTCGATAACAGCAACGAGGACGATGCTTTCTGTTTCTTTCGTTTCTCACCCTTCTCATCATCGTCGTCTTCTTTTTCCTCCTCGTCTTCCTTCCCTCTCCTTCGCTTCCTCTTAAACTTGTTCTTCCATTTCTTCTTCTTCTCGTTGCCGGCGGCGACTTCCTCCTCTCCCACTTTCTTCATTCCTTTCTTCTCCTCCTCGCGTTTCTCCTCGAGTGCATCATCACTTCTCGACGAAATCCTCCTCATTAAAGTCGTCCCGCTCTTCTTTGACGTCTCTCTCTCGCTTCTTTTCCCGTCGTTTCCGTTTCCGTCGTCGTTCAAGTACCACGGCATAACGTCGCGTCTCTCTCTTAATGGGGAATGCGTTTACGCGAAATGTCGCTTCACTTTTACTTCTTTCCCCGAGTTTCGCTTTATACTAACATCGACACAGACACACGCTTTACTCTGCGCTTTAACTCCAAGCGCGACTACCGTAAAACCTTTACGTTATATATATATTTGACGCGTGTGGTCTTCTTTTTTGTCTCTCGATTTGGGTTTAAGAGCGAACGCTTTGATGCAAACAATCCACCACTCGTGCTCGACGAGAACTCCGCAAAATCATCATCACGAACGCGCTTTTGCGAAGGCTTTCACGGCGGAGACTTTTACGACTCGCATTCGTTCTTCCTCTCCCAGAGCGGCGAAAACTTCGTTGAAATCGACGAGAGCGATGATGACGATGCTATCGAGTGAAACGCGACGACGAGGCGTCGTAGGGGTGGTCGTCTCGTTGGCGCAGAGAAGCGCAGGGAAAGGCGGCGGCGGATGTGGAAGATACGCTTCTTTGTCTTCCTTTTCTTCGCGCACTTCGCTTCATTCGTCGAAGTCTTTTTCTGCAAAGGCAACCGGAAGAGAAACAGAGGACGACATAAAGAGCGGGAAGAACGACGAGAGGAACGCGAATACGATCGGCGTGTTTTCAAAAACCGCCTCCTCTTCCTCCGCGGGTGCCTTCTCCTCCTCCGCGGGTGCCTTCGCCGGCGGCGAAGAAGGGGTAGACGCGTTTGAAGGACAGGAAGTTATCGACGCCACGCGAGAAGAAACGGACGGGCAAACGTCGATTGGGCAAACGGGAACGGTGACTTCGATTCAACCGGGCGGTTTGCTCGTTTTGGAAGGTTTGCGGTCGAGCGTGCAACTCGGATCGGTGTTGCGCTTTCCCGGGTTACAAGCGAAGGCGATTTTGTTAAGTCACAGGGAGCCGAAATCGTTCGCGATGTTAGCGACGAAGTTGGGCGCGGTGCACGTGCCGGATTCGGATAACGTGGCAGAGATTAAAGTCGGGGACGCGTTGGAGGTGGAGAAGATGGACGAGGAGAACAAGAAAAGTAAATCGAAAGCGTTTCAGATTCCGCCGGAGAAGGATTTGAGAGGAAGAATTGTTTCCGCGTTGGGGGCGCCAACGAGCGCGAGCGGATTTCAATCCATCTCGGAAGCGTATTTGAGCGAACAAAGTGGTGAGAATTTAGTCGCGGATCCACCGCCAGTGGACGCGAGGAAACCAATCACGACGCCTTTGATTACCGGCGCGTCCGCCGTGGATGTTTTGACACCGATTGGAAGAGGACAGTGTTTGCTCGTTTCCGGTGAACCGAACACGGGAGTTTCTGAGTTTTTACAGATGTCCGTGAGCGCGCAAAAAAAGAGCAACGTTCGGTGCGTGTACGCCGCGGTGGGTGCGAGTAAAGAGAAATCGCAAGAAATCGCCAGAGCGCTCAACGTTTTAGAAGAAGAAAATACGAACACATCGACAACTGTAGTGACAGTTTCCAAAGATGCCACAATTGCGGAAAGATACGTCGCTACTTTAACCGCTTTCGCTATCGCGGAAGGCGCGCGTAAAAGCGGCCAAGATGCGCTCTTGTGTGTCGACGATTTTAGCGGGATGACAGGATTCGCGCGAGAAATGGCCGAACTCGCTCCGGATGCAAAATTAGACGACGAATCCGACGAAAACAAAGAAGAGATTGAAGGAATGTTAGTGAGCGCCGCCATGGCGGAGCGCAGACGGTTTTTAGGAACGACTTTACAAAGAGTAGCTCGATTGAATGATAAATTAGGGGGTGGGTCGATCACGTTGTTAGGAGCGATGACGCATCCAATTGGCGCGTACGACAAAGACTATACCGGTTCTTTAAATGGTGAAGGATCGATTGATTACATGCAAAAAGCGCGAGAAACGGTTGCAAACTTCGAGAACATGCCAGAAGCGTTGCAAAAGAAGCTCGCGGATGGGTTGAAAAAGAAAGGCGAAGCAGCATCGCAAGCGTCGAGCACTACGAATTACGCCAAACGCAACAATCAAACGAGCGCACCGGAAAATGCGTACACGCAACCGCGTCCGTTGGTTGAGGAGTTTATGTCCATCACAGACGGGCAAGTGTTTATCAAAGATTTCGATCCTGAAACAGGATGGATTTGGGATCAAAAAATGTCCGTCAGTCGCATCGGCGCGCCGGGGCAAGCGCAAGCGTTTAAAAAAATCAACGCGTTAGAGCTTCGTTTACAACTCATGCAATCCGACGACATGTCTGCGTACGGCAAGTCCGGCGAAGAGAAGAGAAAGTTAAACGCGAAATCCGACGCGGTCGGGTTATTTATGAAACAAACGCCCGGTGAGGTACGATCGATTGCTGAATCGTTCATAGGCGTTTACGCTATGACGAAAACCTCCTTCGCGGAGAGAGAAGACGTAAGCGGAGCAAAAATGCTAGAATTTGCCAACGCGTGCATTGCGCAAGCAAAAGTTAATATTGCAGACGTGGTAGAATCAATCAATGCGAGTTCAATTGGCGCGTTGAGCGCGGAGGATGAAGGCAAGATCGCGGCGGTTGTCAAAGATGTCGCGGCTAAGATGTTTTAGAAAAAATGTCTGTGTGTATGTCTCTCTTATTAGCATTACAACGTATGCGATTGTGTTTCTCTTTTCTAATAATAACGAATATAGTACAGCAGATAGTAGCACCAACGGTACCCACATCATGCAACTCTGTCCTTCCTTCCGCGAAATGTTCTTCGTGCTGCGGTTTTCTTAACGAGTTGCAGAACGACCTTCATCACGTCTGCTCGACCGAAACCGTTTCGCCTCCCAATCTTTTTGCGACAGTCTGCGCCCACGTTTGGATCAGAATATTCCAAGAAGAATAGCAAATCGTCTATGGTGAGGTATTTCGATCCTCCACTTTTCGACAGAAGAGTTTTCTCCTCTGCGTCTCGCAAAATCTCCGATATTGCATCGAATCTCTCCGTCGAGGAATTTTTTTCTTCACTTTTCATCTTCTTTGGTGGCGGCTTTGTCGTCGTCTTCGTGCTACTTTTAGAAAAGTGTGGCACGCGTGCTTTGGGCGGCGGCGGCGTTTGTATCGTTGTAGCTTTCTCTATCGTCTTTGCTTCCTTCGTCTTCCTCTCATCCAACGTTGTGAACGCCATCGCTACTTCCTCGTCTTGAACCGGGCTATTCAATAGAAAGTGGCGTTGTTGCGCCCGAACCACGTCCATTCTATCTTGCTCATCAATCGCGAGCGGTTGGTTTAAATCAAGCGTCAACGGTACCGTACTTTGCGTAGGCAATCCTCTGAAGTCGTGCACGACATCGTTGAAGTTTGCTCCGGCTGAAATCGACGACGCTCTTCGCAAACGTCGTCTAGTGTTTGGAGTATTTTCAAGAACCGGGTCGATATACTCATCCAGGGCCAAGCGAAACCCGAGAAACGGCGGCGAGTGCGTTTGCAGCGCCTGTAAGAGCGGGTCTATAGAAATCTGATTCGCACTTGCGTCCAAAATATCATCACTATTAGCAAGTTCGTTAGCCATCGCCTCTCGTTCTATTGCACCGTTCTCTTCGTCTCGAAAAAACGAGACGGAGATGCCCAAATGCGTCGTAGACTCGATACTTTCCGCAAAGTTCTTCACGATCAACGATTGCGAGAATTCCTCGGTATTTCTCGCAGCTATTTCGGTTGCGCCGTTCTGTTTAAGCAACAAAGTGATCGGATAAACCCATCTTTCCGTTGTATTCTCAAACACTACATCGGCGTATCTGAAGCCATAATACTCCTTCTTCGCTTGTACGTCTGGTCTGACAGTTCGGTCAATGAGTGAGCCTTTATCGATGCTCAAGTGATGAAACGCCGCGAATGATTCTAAATATTCTTCATCGCTAGAGAATCCAAGTGATAAAGGCAACTCGCGACGAAGACAAGTCACTATGGCTTGCTTCTCCAGTCGCGGTATAGCCATGACGGAAAGCGGCGTAGAAGAAATGTCTAAAACGGATACTTCTTCTTTCTCGATTCCATTCATTGCCTCGGCAGCTTTTCTCTTTTTTCCAGTCTTCGGAGTGAAAAATGGCACCATATTCTCAATGGGAACGTTTGCGCGTTGGCACGCAACCTTTAAGTCGCCGAGACGTTTCAACGCCATCGAGAACGGCCGAACGCTCGTAATCTCCAAAGACGCGTTCGACACCGACTCGCTCGCGGCATTTCGTTCTGTAATCGATCCAGCCGTAGCACTCCTACACCCGCGGTATCTCACGAATGGCCGCTCAACTTCCACACCTTCCACCGTAAAGTTAATGCTGTCTTTGCCGGTCGTCGTCGTCATCTCTTTACTCCTTCTTAAAATAAATCTCCTCGCACAAGTTTGATGCTCGTCCGTACCGAATCCCTCAAAATTCGACTCTTCTTTCGTCAAATAGTTAAGGACGGCATCTGGCAACACCCTCAAAACCCTTTCATCCATCGTCGTCGCTCTTCTCTCGTCTGCCTCCTCCTCTAAAAATTTCAACCGCAACTCGCTCTTCTCGAAACTCGTCGCGTCCGCGCAAATCTTCACCGCCGGTACCTTTTTCTTTTCAATCGCGCACTCCACGTACACCCGATGTTCTCTCGCGCTCGTCCGGCTCGGCATAAAAAACTGAAACGGCACCTTCTCGCTACTCGTCTTCTTCTTCTTCAAATTCGACGCGCTGTCGATGAAACACGTTTCAACCTCGCAATACTTCCTCGTCAGTCTCTTAAAAAATCGAGAGACCAGCAAACCGTGCGCGACTGTGCCCGAGAGATTGTCAAAGTCCCTCTCTCCAGGCCTGCTCTCATTCTCCGCCGAATTCGTCAACGAAACCATCGGAAACACGTCGTAACTCTCCTCGAAGGATCGATCTAACCTCGCGCGCAAGTACGCGCGATCCATCTTTAAAAAGTAAACAAACACACCAAATCTGATTTCAAATTTGAAATCAGATGCCAATGGGAGAAAGAATTGAAGAGGAGAATAAAAAGCTCGTTTCGAAACCACTCGCGCGCTTCACGAACAAACTCCTCCGGAAGGAGGAAGCAAAAAAGAATCTCTCTTTCCTCCTGAAAACTCTCAAAGCCGTTCGCGTTGGAAGAGTGCTCCTCCTCTTCTTCTTCAGAAAAAGAAAAGGAATGTGATGAGAGTATAAATTATGTGAAAACCCTCTGATTTATGAGCTCGTTGGTTGCTCTTTTTTTTTCTCTGAATTGAAACAAAAAAAAAAGAAGCCGTTTCGTCAGAATTTTTGTTTCCTCCTGACTTTTTCTTTTCCCACGAGAGAGAAAACATTAAGAAAAACATGGACGGCGATGACGACGACGACGACGCGTCTTCTCCTCGAGAGGAAGATGCAAAGGAAAAGGTGGAGGATACGGAGGAACGAAAAACGCTCGAAAAATGGCGACACTCGTCGCTGCATCCCGAGGAAACGAGAGCCAGTCGATGGGCGTCGAAATTACTCTTTAACGCGGAAGTCGTTACGACGAACACTATGAAGAAGGACCCCGAACACTTCCAAAAACTACTCGAACGCGCTCGAATTGAACCGACGAAAACAACTCTGGAAACGTTATCGCAAATCGAGAAGGATTTACCGAGAAGTGGACACACGTTCGAGAAGTGCGGGCTGAGCATACCCGGGGACAAGATGTGGAATTCGTTGAAACACGTACTGTTGGCGTTCGCCCAACACGATCCCGCGACGGGGTACGTGCAATCGATGAACTTTATTTGCGCGTTTTTTTTGCTCTCTGGGATGGACGAGGAGAGCGCGTTTTGGTGCTTAGATGGTTTGGTGAATAGAATCGTACCTGGATACTTTACCGAAGGGATGGCGAAAGCGATGGAGGACCAGCGGGTGTTTTCGAGAGTCGTGAATAAGATTGAACCGGAGTTGGGGGTACACTTGGACGCGTTAGGCGCGGATAACATCGTCAGCGCGATTACGAGTTCGCAGTGGTTGTTGACGTTGTTCGTGAACGTGCTGCCGACGCGGTGTACGTTTCGAGTTTGGGATCGGGTTATCGAGAGCGGGCATCGCGCGCCGTTGTTCGCGGCGAGTTGCGCGTTGTTGGGCGGGGTCGATGCAAAAAAGAGGTTGTTGGAAGCGACGGAAATGGGTGAGGCGGTAGAGCGATTGCAGAATTTAGGGAAAGAAGTTGGTAAGGACGAAGAGAGCATGGTGAACTTTGAGTCGAGGTTTGATCGTTTGTGCGAACGCATCGACGGTACGTTCATCGAAGTCGTCGAGGCGGAGGTATTGGAAGAGGAAGGCGACGTGACGACGTGTTTGAAACGCGAAAGGGAGGAAGTTTTTCAGAAAGTGTGTTCTGAAGACGTTATTTTAGCGATGGAGATTTGTAAGAAACAGCACAGAGAGAAGACGAACAGTAGTAGGAATAGCACCGAAGGGGAGAACAACGAAAACACGTTGAAGTTGGAGAAGAATAAGATTCTCGGGAAGACAACCGTCGCTTCGTTCTCGCAGGTTTTGTTTGATGATTTGAGCGTCGTGCAAGCGGCGACGGAACAAGAGGAGGAGGAAGAGCTCGTGGACGACTTGGAGTCGCTCGATGGTGATTTGGTTTCCGACGACGATAGCGATGACAGAAATAAGAACAAGAACGCCGAGGAAGATGTGAATGCGTCTTCGAAAGAAGAAGATGCCGATATGAATGATGATTTTGATGGAAAAGGTAGTCGAAACGAGAGCAAACAAAAAGAGCGAAAGCAAGAACTTACCGAAGATGAAATCCCGCCTAAAGCTGGCATTGCCATAGATGCAAGCGTCGCGGTTATCGAATGTATCTTGAGTCTCGAGCGCGAACTGCGCGTGTGTATTTCCGATACCGCCTCGCGCGGTATCGCGCAGCTCACCACCGAAGCGGCGCTGGTATCCGTGCGCGCGATTTCGTCCTCCGATCTCGCCGTGCAACGAGAAACGTTGGTTGAAGAATTGAGAGATTTTCGCGAAGGATACGAAGAATGTTTGAAAAGAGACGCGTTGGATTTGTCGAAAGTACAAGTTGATAGACAAGCGTTGGCGTGGTTAAACGTAACGCTCGAACGCGGCGAAAGAGTCTTGTTTCAAATGGGCGTAGTAAAGAAAGTCTTACAGAATATCTTGACGAGAATGAAACTCGTGGAGAGTAATAGTGATGCTTTTACTGCTCATCTCACGGCTACTGGTTCAGATATGAGCACGCCAATACCAATCAACAAGTCGGTTGTCGAAAAGGAGTCATCGCCTGCGTTACAGCGCCGCGTAGGATTTAGCGCTTCGCCTCCGACGACAACAACATTCAATTCTGCTGGGAGAGCGAGCATGGATAGCACAAATAGCAGAGACACGAACACAAATAATTACAACAACAACAACAACGATTGGGAAGACATCGAGAAGAGTGAACTGAATCAAATTATCGAAGCCGAGAAGATTGAGCTCATCGACCCGAAAGAGGTCGATGAGACGAAACTCGAAAACGATAGACTCTTTGCGCAAGATATTAAACACCTCCAAAGACTGGTCGAAAAAACAAAAGATAACGCGCGAATAGATTTAGAAACGCTTCGTTCTTTTTACGAAGTAAAGAAATCAACATTTTCACAGGAAGACGTTCGGGGTAAAACGGCGATTGAAAACTGGAGCGAGTTTGCGCGGAAATCAAGACGCGAAAGAGACGCGACGTGCGGGAAGAAAATTGCCGCCGGGGTGGAAACGCTGGTCGCGCCTTGGGAACAGAGCAAACGCGAAGCCGATGAAACGATTGTTAATGACGCGTTAGATGGCGACATCGAAAAGAATCTGGACGCGATGGAAGAAGCGACGAAACTCACCGACGAGATTGAAAAAGAAGATCATCGGTTGCACGCCGCGCGGTCGACGATGAATGCGATCGACGCGATGATTTCCAGACGCGCGCAAGCGTTAGAGCGCGAAATAGAATTGTTCGGACGCGTAAAGGATATACAAGCGGCGCGGTCGAGATTGCGTCACTCTTTGTTAAACGAACTCAAACTCGCCAGAGAGGACATTGAGCTCATCTTGAACGCGCGATTAGACGCGAATCATTTCCAGAAATCTATCGACGATAGTTTAGAGAAGTGCAAAAGGATTCAATCGATAAGTGAGACCGCTGTGAAAACCCTTCTTCTCGCTTGGACTACGTTCATCGAAAAGACGACCGCTGAAGTAGCCATGCACTGCGTCTCTGTCGTCGATGCCTCGGTCGAAGTTGCAAATTCCGTCGCTCAGCGGCTGAACGCTGAAATTAAAGAAGTCTTGAGAGAACAACAGAAACAACGCGAATTGGACGCCGCCAAGAACGCCGCCGCTGGAAAAGAGTACGAAGATAGCCCAATACAGCGCCAAACAAATAAAGCATCTGGCTTCCTCGCGAGTAAAATGGAATCCTTGAACGCTTCGTTGGAAGGTTCGAGATTGGCGCAAAATTTTTCAAAGTTTAAGCAACGCGCCAACGAAAAGGCGTCTGAGTTTGTGCAACAAGTCAACGCGAGCGGCGACTTATCCAGACAAACGAGCACGGAGGATTCAATCATGGGCTACGAAAACAACTCCAACGATTCTTTGACGGGAACCCCAACGGTGTCCACGCCCACGTTGCTCGCGAAGATGATGTCCAACGCCACCGGCACTCCGAGAGAATCGAAACATTTGGTCAAGTTGAAAGAGGAAGCCGCCAGGGTCGAGCAAAGAAACCAAAGGTTGATGGAAACGAAACGTTCGCTGAGAGAGCTGCTGATGAAGCATTAGTAAATATAACAGTACATACCATTAGTGCGCGTGTTTTAGAACTTTAGTTTGTAGATTATGTATAGAAAATATACTGCGTAATCAGGTAATACTTACAAATTTCGTCTCTCGCTCGTTCGCCAACAGCGGGTGTGTATAAGAGCGAGTGTGGATAAAATAAAAATACAGAATGTCATCTCTTCCCTTTCGAGAGATACCCTGGTGACACCAACCAAAGCGCGCGCGATCAATCAACACGCCGCGGCCAACCGTTTCTTCGTCGTTTGGCTCGCCATGTTTGATCCGCCATCTAAGTTTCTCTTGTTGTTGTCGTTGCCAGTCGGCACTGCGCTATCTTCGTCGTTATCCTGTTTATTGTTATCCTTGTTGTTTGAAAGCGGTGCCAAAAAGTTTGTTCGGCGAAACCTCGTCCCACACGCGTTGCACAAACACGGTTTACTCGCCGGCCCTCGTCTCCATTGCGGTGAGTCCAACGCGCCGCAGTGGTCGCACGGCCCGCCCGGTTTACACCCCGGCGGTAACTCTCTCGCATTCGTTCCTCTCGCGCTCTCTTCTCCGCCTCTGTTGTTGTTGTTGTTATTATTAGTATCAGTATCCGTCGCGTTCTCTTTCTTCTTCTCCTTCCCGGACGAGACCCCGCCGCCACCGTTCGCATCTTTCTTTCTCTTCTTTCCCGACGAATTCGTCGTCTCGTTCGTCGTGCTCGGACTTTGGCTCCCTTCTTTCGCGCTTTCCGTGCCGTCCGAGTTCGCGCCTTGTTGAAGTTGTCTCCCACCACCCCCTTTTCCTCCTCCCAGTCGACTGCTCGGAACCTTCGTCGCTGTTATATCGTTCTCGTCTTGTTGTTGCATCATTCGTCCTCCTTCTCCTCCTCCTTCGGACCCATACGTGGTGTGTAAAAACGTCTCCACGTGGTGATGATGGTGATGGTGATGGTGCGAAATCGACGCAGAGTTCACGTGTCCTCCTCCCGTGGACACTTCTTGCGAGCGCATGAGTTCTCTTTCGAGCTTGGCGATTTCCTCGGCCTGAGGCGCGACCGAGCGCCCGTCTTCGTCTAAACGAACCAACGCGTACCATCGCTTGGTGGTCGTTTCGGTCGTTGTGGTCGTCGTTTGCATTAAACTCGGGTATACCGAGCTCATATTCTGCGTAAACGAAAGAAGAAGGATTTTTGCTTTTTGTACGCGTCTTTTCGAGAAGAGAATTGGACGACGACGAGCGAAGAGTAGTACTAAAAGGAAATATCTTTCAGAGGCAATTTTCTCTCTTCTCAACTCTTCTTTTCTTCTCTCCCTCGACGCAAAAACCGAAAGCAGGTAAAGAAGAAGTGCGCGACAGAGAAGAACACTTCGCGTTTCGCTTCAATCGCGCGGGTCTTCTGTTGTGTGTTTTATCGCGCGAACGAGTTTGTTCTTCACGACGACGAATGCGTTTCTCGAATGAGGAAATATATACGCGAGCGAGAAGATAAAATAATATTTGCCAGACAGAATTGATGAGAAAGAACAGCCCGAGAAGAGAAAAACAGGAGAGAAACAGAGAGAGAGATGAAAATTCCGAGCGCTTGTGGCCCCTGGTTCTTCAAAAAAGCTTATCCGACAGACAAGGACAAAAAAAAATTGCGTTTAGGGTTTTCATTTTTTTTTTTAAAGGCAAGTCTATTAAATTCTTTTTTTTGATGAGAAACACAAAAAAACAAAATCGCGAGAAAAAACGCCGCAATAAAAAAAGTGTACTCTTCTTGTGTTTTTTATTACATACATAAAGAGAGATGTTCTTGAGCAGTTTGAACAACGCGAGGACGACGACGACGACGAGCGGTGGTGGTGGTGGTGGTGGAGTCTGGTCTCGCGCTTTTCTCGGGAGCAGTCGTAGGAGCAACGTCTCAGCTGCGCGTCGTCGTTCTTCTTCTTCTTCTCAACGAAATCATCATCATCAACAAAATCGACGAGTCTTGGTCGTGACGGCGGCGAAGAAAAAGAAGAAAAGTAGTTCCTCAAAGACGACGACGAGCAATGATGGCAAAGAGAAAGAAGAATTGGATGATTCGTCGACGGCGGAAGCGTTGCCGAGGATCGAGGGCGATCCGACCGTCGATGTGAGCAGCGAAGATGTTATTGGGGAAGATAAAAGAGCTGATGATGCTTTCGAGGAAGGAGGGGCTGCTGATTCTTTGGAGGAAGAAGAAGTCGTCGCGGTTTCGGAGATACCGAGGCCGAAGAAGAAGAAAGGGACGAAAAAGTCGCAAATGGTGTCCTCCTCTTCGTTTAATATCGCGAGCGCGGACCCGACGTTACTCGGCGCCGGTGTTGGGGCGATTGGATTGATTGCGTATTTTCTTTGGACGAAGATGCAAAAGCGAAGGGCGAAGAGTTCGCCGGAGGGGGAGGACGAGGAGGTGTTTGATATGGGCGGCAGCGGTGGTAGTGGTAGTGGTGGTAGAGGAAAAGAAATTGGTGCTGCGCAAACTGCTACTGGTGGTATCGACAAGGCGTCAGATTCCGATTTTTACGCTTCGTTGAACAAAGCGGCGAAATCGGGCGGGGTTGAAGGTACGGGCGAGAACGCTCCAGTCGGCGCTTCTAACTTGCCGCCTGGATTGCGCATGTTTACCACCATGGATGGCGAAGAAGGCGAAGATGGTGGCGGCGCGTCGACGTCGACTTCCTCCGAGAAAACAAAAGAAAAAGAAAAAGTAAAACCGAAACAACCACAAAGAGTACAACCGATGAGCAGAGAGTTCAAGCGCTTGTGTAGAGATTGCGTCGACGAATTGAGACGGTTCCAAACGGTCGATTTGAATGGGCGTAAACTCGGCGACGATGGCGCAAAAATCATCGCCGAAGGCATCGCGTTCAACGAAACCGCGTCGTGCGTTGACTTTGGCGCGAACGGTTTTGGTGAAACCGCCATGCTTGCCATTACCGAAGCCATGTCGCAAAATAAGAAACTGCGCATGGTTTCCTTCGCCTCCAATCCGTTGCTCGACGTAGGCGTCATCGCGTTGGCAAACTATTTGAAAACCGATACAAAAATAACGACGTTGAACATAAACTCGTGTTCGTTTGGCGACGATGGTGCCAAAGCCTTAGCGGAGGCGTTGAAATCAAACACCTCGATCACTTCTTTGGAGATGAACAACAACGCCATCGATTACGAAGGTTCCACCGCCTTGGCGCAAGCTTTAGCACAAAACGACACGTTAGAACACGTCTCTTTACAAGGTAACTACGTCGGTGCCTTAGGCACAGTCGCCTTAGCAAACGCTTTGGTGGACAATAGCAGCTTAAAATCGCTCACGTTGAACGGAAACGATATTGGAAACGAAGGGTGCGTCAAATTATGCGAAGCTTTGTCCAAGCGCAAGACGAAATTGACCAACTTGGACATTGGAAACAATGCCATCGGTCCAGATTCTGGCGCTGCGTTGTGCGATTACCTCAAAGATGACGACGCGTTGACCCACTTGAATCTTTACATGAACGAACTCTCCGACGACGGCGCGGTCAAAATGTCCCCCGCGTTGAAGGACAACGCGACTTTGAAAAACCTGGACATTGGCGGGAACAACATCGGCGCTCTCGGTGCTATGGCTCTCTCCAAATCCTTGAAGGAAAACACCGCGTTGACCACTTTAGAGCTCGGTTATAACCCGATAGGCAAAGACGGCGGCATCGCACTCGCTGAATCCCTCAAATTCCACGCCAAAATCGAAACGCTACGCGTCGGGTGGTGTAAAATTGGCAAAGAAGGCGCCGCCGCCCTCGCCGACACCATCACCTACAACGAATCCCTCACCACCCTCGATTTACGCGGCAACGAACTAGGGGACGACGGCGTCCGCTCGTTGGGCAAGTCATTAGCCGTAGTCAACGAACATTTAAGCACGTTAGATTTAGGCTACAACGAAATCAAAGACGAAGGCGCGTTCGCCTTGGCCGCGGCGATTAAAAACAACGCCGAAGGCGCTTTGGAAAACGTTTCCGTCAACAACAACTACATCACAAAGTTAGGCGAAGTCGCGCTCATCGAAGCCGCCGAGTTAGTCGCCGAGTTGAACGAAGATAGAGAATTGTACGTACAGTTTTAATTTATTATTACACCACCATAAGAAGACATCATCATCAACACTCCATCGAAACGAAAGAGAGCGAGAGCGAGAGGAAAATTTTCTTCCATCCATACTTTGGGAAACTATTCGTCACAACACAATGGCTTCCTCCGATTCCGACGCAGACGCAGACGATAGACGCCCCCACGCTTTAGATACCTACACAGAGAGAGGCGTGACCTATATGTCAGGACCAAAAGTTTGCACGCATCCTATACTTTTAGCCATCGATCAGGGCACCACGTCGACGAGAGTCATCAAATACGAACTCCTTGGTTTTCATTACAAAGAACGAGACGGCGAGCGCAAAGATTTGAGACCAATCCAATCCGCGCAACATCCACACAAACAGATACATCCCAAACCCGGATGGGTGGAACACGACCCGGAAGAAATCATCGAGAACATAAAAAGATGCTACCGAGAAGTCGGTGGCGCCTTTACCATGGCAGTGGGAATCACAAACCAACGCGAAACAATCGTCGCCTGGGATTCGGAAACCATGAAACCGTTACACAACGCCATAGTGTGGTGCGACGCGAGAACCGCGGAGATCGTCTCGCGGTTTTCAGAGAAGGAGAAACATATGGTGTTTCAGAAAACAGGTATACCAATATCGACGTACTTTTCCGCGACTAAAATGAGGTGGTTGTTGGAGAATTCAAAGGATGTGCAAAAAGCGGCGGCGCGAGGTACGTTGCGATTCGGGACCATCGACAGTTGGATCGTGACGAAGTTGGGAGCGAGGCGCGACAGTAATAACCAGGAGTTACCGAATGTGCACGTTACCGACGTGACAAACGCGTCGAGATACTTGTTAATGAACATAGAGACGCTGGAATGGGACGACGATTTGTTGAATTTGTTTGGGATTAAGAAAGAGTGGTTGCCGAGGATCGTATCGAGCGCGGAGCGCGTGAGCGGATGGGCAGGTAACCCCTCAGTCACGAAAGACAAAGAAAAAATCGAGCTAGAAGTTTATGGTATTTTAGGAGATCAACACGCCAGTGCGCTCGGACACCGTTTACGAGAGGGTGATTCGAAGAACACGTACGGAACTGGGTGTTTTGCCATGCGAAATACCGGGAAGACGATTACTCGATCCAAACGAGGTATTCTAACCACCGTGTGTTGGAAATTGGGTAAGGACGAGGAAGCAGAGTACGCGCTAGAAGGGGCGGTGGCTGTTGGTGGCGAATGTATTCGATGGCTCAGAGATGAAATGGAGTTGGTGAGCGATGCGAATGAAGTTGAGGAGTGTGCGAAAACGGTAACAGATACTGGAGGCGTAACGTTTGTGCCCGCGTTTGGCGGCTTGTTCGCGCCGCACTGGCGGGACGATAGTCGCGGCGTTATCGTTGGATTGACGAGATACGCAAAAAAAGCGCACATTTGCCGAGCGGCACTGGAAGCAATAGCTTACCAGTCCATGGAAGTACTCGAAGCGATGGAGTTAGACTGCGAAGAGAATAGTAAGAGCAAGAAGAGGAAGAAAACTTCTTCTAGCGATGGTGATGCGAAACTCCTATCCGTGGACGGTGGCGCGAGCGTGAACGATACGTTAATGCAAATACAAGCGGATGTTTTAGGCAAAAGTGTGCGCAGGCCGGCCAACATTGAGACAACCGCATACGGTGCGGCGCTCGCGGCGGCAATTGGCGCGTACAAGAGAGGGGTATACGGCTGGTACGGCAATAGTAAAGAGCCGATGACGGTAAGAGACGTTTTGGGTGAAGACAATCAAAATGCTAACGATGGATCGAAACTCTTCGAGTCGAAGAGCACAAAAGAGGAGCGGGCAAAAGGGCGAAGTCGATGGGAGGACGCGTTACAGCGCACGTACGGATTAGATACGTATTGCGATAAAGAATAGTCGTATAACATGTAGCGCGATGCGTGCTTCTTCTTTGTTACGCCTTTTGTATTACCAAGAAACAAATTTTCGTCGTGTTCTCGCCATGTAAAATTCCATCCTCTGCTTTTCGCAAACGAATTTTTCTTTCTCGAGAAGCCGAATTACTTACGCGCGTGACATCGCGCTTTTCTCGACCGGCGGTTACGCGCCGAATCGCGTCGACGACGACCCCTCGCCGTTCTTTCAAACTCTCTCGCTCGCGAAAGAGAGATTATCGTAAAGTGAAAGATCTCGTGCGTTACCTCCCGATGTACACACGTGCAAACACATCAATCACATCAGCCATTCAAACTCAAATTCTCAAACTTCGGCTTCGGAATAGCTTTTATCGCCGCGTTGCTGTTTTGCTTTTGGTGGTGTTGTTGTTGTTGTTGTTGCTGCTGCTGCTGCTTCGGCGGCAGTTTCTTGTTTTGTTGCGGTTTCTTTTGCGGTTTCTTCTTATTTTGCGTCAGCGCTGCCGCTGGAGGCGGTGGCGCCGGTGCCGACGGCATCGCGTCTCTCCTATAATCCGGATCCAACAAATCTGCATCCGACCCTCTCTTTACTATGGGTGGATCTAAATCTCTCCTAAAATCTGGATCGTTCGCATCCGCCTCTCGCATTCTATGTTTCCTCCTCCCGTTCCCGCCGGCTTCGTCGTCGCTCTCGTCCTCCGAATCCGTCCCGTCCATCTCCCCGTTCCTCACGTTCTTTGCCTTCCTCTCAAACTCGTAATTCCTCTCCCTCGCCTCTCTCGTCGCCGTCTGAAACTTCCCTTCCTCTAACTCCAACGCCATCTTCAAAAACGAAAACTTCCCGGCGTTGACCTTCTCCAAGTTGTTCATCTTCGCCTGCTTCATCTCCTCGCGAAGTTCCGCCAGCGCTTTCGACGGTTCCGGCATCCGCACGCGTCCGTGTTTATCCAGCCACTCTCTCTTCTTCTGCATCCTCTTTTCCGACAACTTTTTAGGTTTATCGCCGCTCTTTTTCTTCGTTTCTCCTCCTCCTTTCGACGAATCGCTCTTTCCTCTGTTGATGTTATTGCTCGCGTTCGTCTTCGTCCTCGTCGGCGCGGATATCCCGAGTTTCTCTTTCCTCTCCCGTTCCTCCCATTTCAATTTCGAGGCCTCTTTAAACCGTTTATCCACGATCGCTCGTTTCCTCTCCTCTTCCCATCGTTTCATATCCGAGTCCAAAAACTTATCCTTGTTTCGTTCTTTATACGCTTCGAGTTTCTCTTGATCGATGGCTTCTTTCGTTTTCGCTTTTCCCGTTTTCTCGTCGAGAGGACGGAACACGAATTCGCCGGTCTTTTCGTCTCTGACGCGGAGGAGCTGCTGACCGCCAATGAGGACGACTTTTTGATCGTCGCTCGCTTTATTCGGAGGAGGCATGGTTTCAGAGTAAAAGAGAGAGAGAAGAGAGAGACGTTTGAATGCGCGATTCGCTCGCGCGAAAGAGAAGACCAAAGTTCTTCTTTAGTGTTGTTCAGATGATGAAAAAAAGTGAAGTAATTGAAGTTGATTTGGTTTCAAGAGTATTCGTATTACGCTCGATTCGAAGTACTGCTTAAAGTCTGATTGATGCCTTTAAAATGAAAAGTGAAGGAAAGGAAGTTGATTTGGTTTCAAGAGTAGTATTGTCATCAGTATTACGCTCTCGATTCGAAGCACTACATGTAAGTCTGATTAAGCGACCAACAACCGTTCTTTCAACGCTCGCGGACTTTTTCTCGGGCGCATGTTCTCTCTTTTCAAAACAGTGCACGTGATTTTACCAGACGCTACAACTCGAAGGTCGTCGTTTGGCGCATCCGCGAGGCCGACCACGCGTTGGTCGAATTCGCACTGCACGTCTCTTCGAAGAAATCGCACCGAGGAAAAGGAGAGGAGAGAGGATGGATGTGCCCCTCGAGATGATTGAACAATCATATCCTCTATGACGTCGGTGAATATGGTCACGTTGGAGATTGAAGACACGACGACGACGCATTCGTCTTCAGATTTTAAAGACTCGAGCGCTTTCGGGCCGCCGATTAAGTCGGTTCTGTTTCGTTCGAACCAACGAAGGACGTCGACGTGCCACACCGAACGATGGTTTAATTCAGACGCAAAGAAGCGGATATTCGTCGCTCTGCGTCTGTCTGTTTCGCTTCTACTACTACTACTACTACTACCACCACTACCACTACTACTCGCACTATCGCTACTTTCTCTATCCCAGTTGCTGCTCTTCCTGCCTCCTCGACGACTCCTATACCGCGATTGACACGTAAACGATACCGTCGTCGTCGCAAAGTCGTCGTCGTCGTCATCATCACCACCCATCTTCCGTATCAAGTGCTTCACCACCCAACTCTTCTCCCTCTCGTCGTCGCTGATATTCTCTGCTATCACCGTGCTCTCCACTCGAATACGATCGCCTAAAATTGCCGGCGATACGTACTTCGCCTCTTCGATGTGGTCGCACCACCAAGCGCCGAATTCGTCGTCGTCGTCGTAAAACTCGCCTCTTTCTTCGCCTAAATCTTCTCTCGTCGTCAAAGTCGTCGCATCATCATTCCTCATCTCCAACAGCATATTTTCAAACGCTCTCGCGCAAAACCGGAAATAATTCGCGTAATACACCACGGCGTAATGGTCGGTATCTTCGATGTAGACGTCGAAATCACTCGTCGACTCGTGGTCGTTACGACTCCCCGACGACACCAACACAGCCGTCCTCCTTCTCGTCGCATCATCCTTCTTCAGCTTCCTCTCCGCGTGGTCCCGTTGTCCTCGCTCCTCGGCGTCGTTTGCCCTCCTCCTCCTCCTCCTCGAAAGAACAGAAGACGCGACGCCGCTGCCGCTGCAAAGACAACGCATCACAGATATCTGTTTTCGTTGGTTTTCACTGCTTTCGTCCCAAAAATCTCTCCCTCCTTTCCCACTCCTTGATGCGTAATAAATACACTACACGTCTCTCTTCTTCAGCACCCGAAATGAGAGCGCACTCTCGAGACCGAAACGCGAATATATATGTAGAGTTTCGATTTATACTACGAAACAAAGGACGAGAGGACAGAGAGCGCGACGAGAGATATCTTAGCAAGACTGCTTTGTCCAAAAACTCTAAACCCTAGACAAAAAAAGAGCGCAAAAAAAAAAGAGAGAATTTTTTTCCTCTCCTTCACGTTACAAACCCCCACAGATTACTTTACGCTTTATTCGAAAGAGAGAGACATATATTTGTTCTCTCTCTTTCTCTCTCTCTTGTTCTCTCTCTGTACTTATATTGTCCGTTTCGAAACTCTCTCTGTGTATATATTCGTGTTTCGGTCTCGAGAGTGCGCTCTCATTTCGGGTGCTGAAGAAGAGAGACTCACGCATCATACGTATCATATACATCAGAGTGGGAGGAGAGATTTGGATTGGATCGACCCCGGAAAAAAAAAGAGTTTCGGAGCGGTTGGAAAGAGGGAGAAAATTGAAGAGAGGAAGTGTAAAAGAAAACAAAATGCCCACATCATTAGCGAAAAAGAAAAAAATGGCGTTCCAAACCTCGATCGCGTTTAAAGACCTGGAACGCGCGAAAAACGACCAGAGTTCCATGCGAGTGAGTGTGCACCAACTGAGCGTCGAGGCATCCGTTTTTAATGACGCAGGCGGTACGAATGGTGACGACGGCGACGACGGCGGAAACGACGAAAAGAATCAGATGTCGTTCGCGAACGTGTATAAAAAAGAAAGCGAATTAGTCGTGGCAGGTTTCTGGTTCCCGACCAAAGGCGAGAAAGTGACGTGCGACGTGTTGGACGTTTTTTTGCTCTTGTGTCCGAACGGTGCGAGCGTGGCGATGAGGAACGTCGTCGCAGAGGGCGAGGACGAGGTGAACGGGAAAGCGTTGAAGCGGTTACACGAGGAGATGTTGAGTAAGAACAAATCCGCGGTGGTTATGTTGCCGAACGAACGCGAGTTGCACATCGTCGCGGTGAGGAAAGACGGGATGATGAAGGAGGAAAAGGAGAAGAAATCGAACGTTGCTGGAGCTCCTAATGCAACAACAGGGGAGAAGAAAATAAGCGTAGGATTTTACGAAGACGACGAGGACGAGGATAACGAGAAGAAGAAGAAAAAGAAAGAAGAAGAGGACGCGTCGTCGACGTTAAAGTCGGAGTCGGAGTCGTACTTTTTAGGCTTTGAAATTCCGAGTAAATCCGTCTTCGAGGCGAATCTTTTGTTGGAAAACTCGCAGTTTGTGGTTATTTTAGATTTAGACGAGACGTTGCTCCAAGCGGCATCGGAAGGTACTTTAGAGCGGGCGATAGAAAACGAGCGGAGGAAAATGATTGAGCTGGACGGGAAGATTGAAACTTTGAGCAAAGGCGGCGGCGGCATAAACAACAACATCGACGAAAATAATAGAGATGAGCTGTCTAAATATCGAAGGGAACGGCAAGAGACCGAACAGCGAAGACGGTTTCTCATGGAGGACCATCGGATGTTGAAGGAGTTTCGAGAAGGAAACGCGGTTCGTCAAGGCGCACTTTTAAACGCGAAGAATGAGAAGGCTTTAGTTGTAGACAAACTTAACCCGAACGAGCTTAAAATGATTGAACGACCGGTTGTTCGTTTAGCTTCGAAATACCGGGGCGGTTTGAACGGTTTCACCATGTTTACTCGAATCGACCCAAACGATCCAAACAGTTCAATTTTAGTTCACGTGCGGCCGGGATGGTTTGGTCCACACGGTTTAAAAGAAGCGCTATCGGGGATTAATCGCGCGAGTAAGAAAAGGTTAGCGGAGGTATACGTGTGCACGACGGCGGAGAAGGAGTACGCGATGGAAATGTGGAGGATTTTAGACGGTGATTTTTCGCTCATCGACGAACGAGACGTGAGAAGACGCGTGGTATCTTTGTATGGGTTAGGAGGAGGTGCGCGGAAATCGTTCAAGATGGCATGGGAAGGGAACGCGAAAAAGTGGCCGCACGCGCTTTCTTTGATCATTGACGACCGATCGAACGTTTGGGCGGAAACCGAACAGCCGCACGTGATTACCGTGCACCCATTTCTACCGAACGGGTACATCGAACCCGAATCAAACTCGATAGAAAAGGACGCAGACGCGGCCAATAGCAACGGGAATAATAGTAATAGTCATAACGTGAATCCAGCTGCTGTTTTGAGGAGAGAACGAGAAACCTTTCTCGAGCGCGAGCTTCCCGGGAAAGGAGGCGTCCTCGGATCCGCTTTGGGAATGCTCAACGCCGCGAGAACGAGATGGTTTTACGAGTTTCAAAAGTATAGAAAAGATAAGCGCATGCGAATGTTCGAAGAGTCGTTCGAGAGTAACGATACTGACGACGGTAAAGTAGAAGCAGAAAAAGAAGACGCGCAAAACGTTTCAGCACCACCCGCAGAGAACGGTGCACCGGGTGGAGACGGCGGCTCTCCGGCGCAAAAGATGAGTAAAAACGCATCTCTCGAACTGCCATCTTTGAATAAAATTCTTCCAGAAATCATGGCGAAAGAAGCTCAAGAGCTCGCGTCGGCGTTAAAAGCGCGCGCGGGCGTGTCGAGAACCGCCACTGGCGCCGGTTCCGCGCTCGATTCTATCCTAGCGCCTCTTCATCGCTCTATAGTTGAAAACGAAAAGATGAAAAAAGAGAAGCGAGAGAAGGAAGAACGCGAGAAACGAGAGCAGATGCAGAAAGAAAAAGAAGAGCGAGAGAAGAGAGAACGAGAGGAGCATGAAGCGGCCGAGGCGAAAGAAAGAGCGGAACGTGAGGCGGAAGAAGCGCGGTGGGAGGAGGAACGCGTGAGGAGGAAGAAAGAACGCGAGGAGAAGGACGAAGCCGAGGAGCAAAAGCGGAAAGAGAAGAAGAGAATCTCTGGCGGCGGTGGTAGTGGGAAGAAACTCGACAAAGACGAAACTCTCGACGAGGCTGGACAGATTCTCGAGGACGCAAAAAAGAAAGAGCGCGCCGCGGAAGTGGCTTTGAAAAAAGCCAAGAAAGAGCAACAACGAATGTTGAAAGAACTGGAGGTAGAGAAGAGCCGCAAGTCGGCGGCGGAGAAAAGAAAAGCAACGAGAGAAGCGAAAAATGGAAGCGCGTCAAAGAAGAAGAAGAAGAAGGATGGCGAGGAAGAAACTGGTCTCGTTCTGGACGACGAGATGGACCCGGAGGCATGGAACGCGACGCTCGATGAAATTCCGTGCAAAGTGTGCAAGAGTAAAGACGACGATGAAAAAATGCTCCTTTGCGACGGTTGCGATTGCGGGTTCCACATTTTTTGCTTGAAACCGCCGATGAAGAAAATCCCAGAAGGCGACGACGATTGGTTTTGCAAACCGTGTAAAGCTGGCGTGGAGAGAATGACGAAATCGGTGGAAGCGAAAGTCGCCTTACGAGTGGCAATGCAAGAGTTACCAGAATCGTATCAGGAGGAAGCTATCAAAATTTGCAAAGTCGCGAACGGTTTAGATGAGGATGCGGACGAAGAGATTGTCATCGATGTCGCAGAGTTAGAACCAAAAACGTTGTGGCGACTGAATTTGGTGTGTGATCGCGCGAAAGATGAGCAGACTTGATGTCGGTGTGATACATTCAATACGCCTCTAAGTACAGTATAAATAATATTCAACGTTGTATTAGTATATAGATAGATCTAAGTAGTTGCAGCATTGTTGATTTTAATTGTCATCCATATCGAAGCCTCCGCTATCGCGACGAGGGCCTCGACCTCTTCCTCCTGATCTTCCTCCTCTTCCTCCTGATCTACCACCTTGTTCCTGTGCCGGGCGTCTTCCACGCTCTTGGTTATCGTCGCCAGCGAGTTCGGGATCTTCCTCGAGTAACACCTCTCGTCTCGAAAGTTTCATTTGTCCTCGCCCGTTGATCTCTAACAGTTTCACGTCCATTTTCTCGCCTTCTTTGATCACGTCGACGACGTTCGCGACGCGTCCAACTTCGAGTTCGGAAATGTGACACAATCCGTCCACGCCTGGAAAAATTTCAACGAAACAACCAAACTCTAAGATTTTCTTAACTTCGCAGTTGCGATAAATCTTACCGACTTCCGGCTCGAGGCAAATACCTTCGATGACTTCTCGAGCGCCATCGATGTCGCATCCACCAGGACCGGTAATCGTCACGTTCCCGGCATCATCGACGTCAATAGAAGACACGCCTGTTCGTTCTATGATACCCTTAATCGTCTCGCCTCCTTTACCGATGACTTTCCCGATAAACTTCGGGTTAACGGACATTTTGGAAATCTGCGGCGCGTTCGCGCCCATCGTGCCTCTCGGCGCCGGGTTGGATTTCTCCATCTCGCCCAAAACGTGCACGATGCCAAGTCTGGCCTCCTCGAGCGCGTTTCTCATGACATCCAAAGTTATTCCTTCGACTTTGATATCCATCTGAAACGCTGTAAACCCGTCGGAGTCGCCTGCACATTTGAAGTCCATATCACCTAAAGCGTCTTCGGAGCCGAGTATATCGGTGAGCACGATAGCCTCCGGATGCTTTTCATCGCCGAGAATCAATCCCATGGCGACGCCGGCAACTTTCCTGTTATTTTTGATAAGAAAAAGAGAAGAAGACGATGTTGAAGTACATACATCTGCCGAGAGCAAAGAGAGAGAGAGAGAGAGAAAGAAAGAAAGAAAGAAAGAAACAAAATGTATGCGACGGCGCAAATTGACCATTGAACAAAAACGCGTTCGCGCCCGACTCGAAAGCCGAGGTACTTGCGTATTTTTTATGCGCTCAATGATCGAATGCGTAATCGCAAGATGACGTTGATGTCGCCGGGTTATGACTCAAAATCACTTCACGCGACGCTTTTCAGCGCGCAGCTTCTTCAGCAAAAGTGCGTTCTTAAGACCACGGCATTTTTGAAGAACAAAACAGAAGAGAACAGAAGAAGAAAACAGAAGAAAACGACGAAATCATTTTTTTTCTCTCACCTTTTAATCGGCACGCCGGCGTCTTGCAACGCCAAACAACCACCACACACCGTCGCCATGCTCGAACTTCCGTTGCTTTCAGTCACCGTGCTTTCAATTTTAATCGTAAACGGAAAGTCGTCGTCGTTTGGAATAATCGGCAACAGCGCTCTTTCGGCTAAATTCCCGTGTCCAATCTCTCGTCGATTCGCGCCGCCGACTCGCCCACATTCGCCCACGGAACTCGGCGGAAAGAAATAATGCAACATGAATCGCTTATCGTCAGCATCCTCCAACGCGTCGTCTACGCGTTGCCCATCCGATTTACCTCCCAACGTCGCCACGGAATAACACTGCGTCTCGCCTCTGGTAAACAACGCGCTTCCGTGCGTTCTCGGCAACACCCCGCACTCGGCGACAATCGGACGAATGTGCGTCAATTTCCTACCATCCTGACGTCTTCCATTCGTTCTAATGGCTTCGCGCAAAGCAGCAGACTCGATTCTTCCGCACGCCTGAACAACTTGCGCGCTATCAAAACCATTTTCTCCGTTCTCGTCTTTCTTCAACGCGTCCACGGCTTTTTGCCTCAACTCGCCGATCGCTTTTCCTCTCACTTTCTTAATTGGAATCAACATCGCTTCTTTCAAATCCTCCGCGACTAACGCCTGGACTTTCTCGTCGATCCCCTCTGGCGTTTGAATCAACATATCTCCACCCATCTTCTCTTTCCCAACTTCTTTGGCCCACGCTTCAATCTCTTTCGCGGCTCTCGCGATTTCCTCTTGCCCGCACGCGATGCCCGAAATCATCTCCTCCGTCGTTAAAAAATCACCAAACCCTTCAATCATCAACACCGCCTCTTTCGTCCCCGCCATGACTAAATCCAACCTCGACTGTTCCATCTCACTTTTCGTCGGGTTCGCGACAAACTTTCCATCGATATACCCGACTCTACATCCCATCACCGGCGTTTTCATCGGCACGTCCGACACCGCCAACGCCGCGCTCGCCGCGCAAATCGCCAACGCGTCCGTCGTCCTCTCGTTATCGTAACTCAACACCCACTCCAAAATCTGCGTCTCGTAGCCGAACCCTTTCGGTATCAGCGGCCGAATCGGTCGGTCCACGATTCTCGATTTCAAAGTCTCGCCTTCTTTCAACGTCCCGTCCCGTTTCTTAAACCCGCCGGAAAATTTTCCGGCGGCTGAAAATCGCTCCGTGTAATTCACCGTCAACGGTACCCACCCGCCGTCCGCGCTTAACTCTCTCGCAGCGCACACCGTGGAGTATAAAACCGTCTCGCCTTCCGTGCACACGACCGCGCCGTTCGCTTGCGCTCCGACCTTTTGCGTTTCTATTTTGATTGATGATTCGCCCAGTTTCACGGTTACAGATTTTGGATGTCGAACCGCCGAACCGCCGACGTAGCCGTCGTCCACGTCGCAGTGTCCTCCTCTGACGCTTAAACAACGAATCCTCCTCTTCCTTTCCCCGATGCTCGAGAACTTTTGTCGTCGTCTGTCCGCGAAGACGCACTTTTGGGACGACGACGTCGAGGCGCTCGTGGCTACCATCATGCGAGACGTCGTTCCCGGATGGCAACTCATAAACATTATTAGTATTAGTAGTATTATTTTTTACGAACGACCTCTCTCGCGTTCGCTTTCTCTGAAGAAGAAAAACTTAAAAAAGTCTCCTGTCCAAAAGCTTTACCATTTCTGGTCACAAGTTTCTACTGTTTGTGCTTGAAAATAATCGTTTCTCAAAGTTTTTCGTCTGTTCTCTTTTTCTCTGTTGTGCTTTTTTTCGTTCTCGTTTTGCTCTCAATTTTTTTTTTTTTGGGAGCTCGTGTGCTTTTTTTTTCAACAACAAGCGCAACCACATTCGACTCCTCATTAAAACAGACGAGAGAAAAGAAGGAAAAGACTTTGAAACCTTTCTCTCTCTTTTCTTTCCTCTCTTTGATACTAATACTACTACTCTCGCGCTTACACAAAGGCAGAGAAGACGAACACGCGCTGTTTTTTTATTCTTCTTCCGTGTTGTAAAGTTTTATATCGAGAAAGACAGTAAGAAAAGAAGAGCGATTGATTTTGATTGTTTTGCACATCATCCCGAGGCGGCCGCGAAAAACCCAAAATTGACGAAGAAGAGACTTTTTATTACACACATATAAACATCTCTCTCTCTCTCGATTGATCGATACAGTGCAGAGTGTGTTGCGTTATCTCTCTCGACAGCAGCGATAGAGCATGTCTTCTTCTTCTTCTCCCGCGCCGGTGGTCCCGACGCCGCGGAAAGACGCCGCGCCGGCAGCGGCAACATCAGCAGCAGCAGGAGGACCACCGCCACCGCGATCGGGTTCGGGTTCGTCGTCATCGGCATCAGCGCAGCAACAACAACAACAAGGAGGTGGAGCTCCGAATGTTCAGCAAACACGATCGTCGCAAGATGGACATCAGCAGCAGCAACAACAACAGCAGCAGCAGCAGCAGCAACATCAGCAGCAGCAACAACACAACAGAGGTCCTGGCGGGCCAAACGTCATGGGTGGAGGACGAGGCCCTGGGGGTAATTTTAACCCAAACTTTATGATGGGAAGAGGTATGGGCGGCCAACAAGGCCAAGGCGGCGGTCGAGGCCAAGGCGGCATACCCGTGCAACAAGGTCCTCCGATGTTTGTCCCGTACGGAGGGCCGCAAGGTATTCCGATGGGATCGTATCCCGGCGTCGGCGGCGCCGGGAGAGGCATGCCGCAAGGGATGCATCCGGGGAACTACATGCAAGCGCAGATGGCGATGGCGGCGCAGGCCCAGATGTTGCAGCAGCAAGGCATGCGCGTGGGACCGCCGCCGGGTGGCGTTGGAGGCGTACCTGGTGTCGGTGGTGGATTACCGATTGGTGGCGGCGGCGGCGGTGGTGGCGACGGCGCGCCTCCGGCGGTGGCGCCGACGCCGGTGAGAGAACGCAAACCGATTAAGATTTTCAACCCGAACACGAAAGCCGAGATCAAGATTGAAAAGTCCGAGGAGGTGATCAAAGCCGAAGCCGAGGCGAAGAAGAGGAAAGAAGAGGCGGATAAGAAAGCGGCGGAAGAAAAGGAGAAGTTATTGGAAGCGGCGCAGAAGCAGCAACAGCAACAGCAGCAACAACAGCAGCAACAGAGCAAGTCTGCGGCGCAAGTCGTCGCCGCTGCGGCGCAGCAACAAAAACCGCCAGCGGCGACGCCACTGAGTCCACAACAAGCACCGCCTCCGTCAGTGGCGGCTCCTTCGCAACCTCCGGCGCGTCCAAGTTTTGCAAACTTGGCGGCGAAGAAACCGGCGCCGCCACCAGTTGCCGCGGCGCCGCAGAAAGCGCCCGAGTCTTCTCCGGCTGTAACGTCGTCGCCGCAAAAACCAGCGGCGCAACAGTCACCAGCGAAAGTGTCCGCGGCAGATGTCGTGAAATTGGCCGCGGAAACGGCACGGAAAGTGTCGATTTCAGACGCTCCTCCGCCGACTGCGGCGTCTCCGCAAAAGCCGGCACATCCTCCGTCGGCGCCGCCGCCATCCTCGTCGGCGAGAGCGCCGGAGCCGCCGAAGCCGGCGGGTGCGCCGATGCTACCGCAAGGCGCGCCACCGCCCCCACCGCCCAAAGATGAGCCGAAAAAAGTGACGCCTTCTTCTGGAGATGCAGTCGCGGCGGTGGTGGAAGCGCGCGCCTCTGCGGCGCAATCGACACTTCCCGAAGCGACAATGGCAGAGAAGCCGGCGGATGGAAAGTACACCGAAGAATTTTTGCGTTCTTTGATGGATTCTCCGTACAGCACAACGAAGTTTTTGAAAGGATTTGAAGTTCCATCGGACGTGGATTACTGGCCCGTGCCTGGATTTATCGTACCGCCGGGCGTACAATCGTCGCAACAAAGAAATCAGTCGCGAGGCGGCAGAGGCGGCGGCGGAGGTCGTGGCGGCGGCGGCGGCGGCGGCGGAGGTGGTGGAGGCCAAGGTCAACCGAACTGGGACAAAGGTGGCAGAGGCGGTGGCGACGGAAACTGGGAGCACCGCGGTTTACCGGACGAACACAACAATCGTCGCGGAGGCAACCGTCGAGACGGTGGGTACGGAAATAACAACCAATACCGCGGTCCGCCGCCGGGCGTCGTCTTGCCGGAGTTGCACAAGACGGAGAATGTCTACGTCATCGGTAAAGTCCAAGACGAAGAGGAGAAGAAGCAAAGAGAGTTCAAGAGTTTACTCAATAAACTCACGCCGGAAAACTTTGGGAAGTTGTTGGAGAAGGTTGTCGACGTCGGCATCACCGAGCCGAAGACTCTGATGGGTTTGATTGGTCAAATGTTCGATAAGGCGTTGTTGGAACCGATTTTTTCGGCTTTATACGCGGACATGTGTGCAAAACTTTCCGAACGATTGATCAAAGATAACGTCCAGTTCATCGACACCGCGGCGCCGGAAGGTCAAAACCAAATCACGTTCAAACGCGTCTTGTTGAATAAGTGTCAAGAGGCGTTTGAATCTGGCGACGCGCAAATCAAAGCGAACTATAAACTCGTTGAAAAACACAAAAAGGCTTGTAAAACACCATTAACGAAAGAAGACGCCGAAAAAATCGCGAAAGAGGAAGCGAGTAAAGACGGCAGCGCGGACGTGAAACCGGAAGATTTGGAAGAAGGCGAAATCGCCCCGACGCCAAAAGTGAAAACGCTCGAAGAACTTGAATTGGATCGAAGACGCGAAATGAATCGATTAGAGGAAGAGTTGTTGAAATCGCGACGACGGATGTTAGGGAACATTCGGTTTATCGGCGAACTCTTCAAGAAGTCCATGCTCACGGAGCGTATCATGCACACGTGCATCCAAAAGCTTCTCAAGGAAGGTGAAGCCGGAAATGATGCAGCTGCCGCCGCCGGCGGCGATGACGACGACGACGGGCCGAGTGAACCAGACGAGGAAGACGTCGAAGCCTTGTCCAAGCTCTTATCCACCGTTGGAGCGATGATTGACCACCCGAAAGCCGAGGCGTACTTGAACGCCTATTTCCGAAGAATTGAGACGTTGACGAAAGCGCCGCACTTGAGTTCGCGACACCGATTCATGTTACAAGATGTCATAGAATTGCGTCAGAAAGGTTGGAAAGAACGTCGTGCAGCAGAAGGTCCGAAGAAAATCGATGAAATTCATCGCGACGCGCAGCGACAGGCTATGGAGCAAGCGAGAGGTGGCGATCGACGCGGCGGTGGAGGTAGCGGCGGGTCAGGGAGAGAGCGCGGAGGCGGTCCTGGCGGACCCGGTCTTCGTCGGTCCGACTCGCGATCATCCACGAGTAGATTAGATGGTGGTGGTGGTAGAGATGGTGACCGGCGCGGCGGCGGTAGAGATGGTGATTCTAGAAGTAGTAGCAACAGAAATAACAGCAGCAAACCGAGTGAGCGACCTCGCATCGTGCAAAAACCGAGAGGCTCTTCCATTTTAGGCGGCGGTTCCGGCGGCGGTAGCGGTGGCGGTAGCGGCGGCGCAGATGTCGACTTCAAAGTCGTCGAAGGCCGCTCCAACCCACCGTCGCGATCGAACACGCCAAAGATCAACACCGGTAAAGGTGGTGAATCGAAAGACGATTCCAGTCGTCCGGAAACTCCGAGAAGCGACATAGACTCTGAGTTTGACGATGATGCCGGAAACGAGGAAGCACGCAAACGCACGTTAGAATACTTTTTGGACGATAAAGACGTCGGTGAAGCGATTAAATCCATCTCCACGTGGAATAACGCTAAGATTGGCATCTTCATCCAACAGTTGTGCACGGTTGGTTTTGAGAAACGAGGCATGGAATGGGAAGCGTGCGAAGATTTAACCCGAGAACTTTCTCGATCCGGGTACTCCGACGCCGTCTTAGACGGCATCGCAGAAATCTTCAACGAATTGGAAGATGTCCTCTGCGACCTCCCGAAAGCCGATTCCATCTTAGCCGGTTTATTAGCCCACTCGTTAGCCGACGGCACGATCAAACTCGCCGACGTCGCCAAGGCGTTGGAAGCCGCCAAACCCGACGGCGGCGACGACGGTCACGTCGTCAAAGAAGGCTACGCCTTGCCCTTGCTCTGTAAACTACTCATTCGCGTCTCGAAGATTGAATTAGAAGACTCCGTCAAAGCCGACGCGCACGCTTTAGTCGAAGAAGCCAACTTGGACTTGTTGAAGTTTGTCGCCGATTTCGAAGACGACAAAGAGAAAGCTTTGGCGACTGAAATCGCGCACTACGAAGGTCTCAAAGAGATTCTGGACGGAGATTAATAACACCAATAAAACAACAACAACAACACGTTATAATAAATATAACAACACAAAACGATTTTAATACTATACATAATAATACGAACTGATTAATAACCTACTCCTACGTCGCGAGGTCCTTGAAAAGAACCTTTACTCCTTCTCCCTGTGGTGACAAAAATTATTGTTGACTGACTCTGAAGGAAAAAGATCCAACACTGTCTTGAAAAGATCCAAATTTTGTTGGGCAATAATAGGGTTGGAAACGAAGAGACGGAAAAATTTGTGGCAAAAAGCGAGCTCAGGGTAAAAAGCTCCCCAAAATCAATTCTTGTGTTGTTTGAGAGAAGGGTAAAAGTTTCTCTCTGACAACACACGCGAATAGAATAGATTATTGTTTGCGCGTAAAGAAGGAAAAAGTACCAGGTACGCGCTCGTTTGTTTTTATATTTCGTCGTTCGCGTACTCGCGCGCGCGCTTCAAATCGTTTACGCGTACGTTCGGTAATAAAAATTTTGTGTTCGTTCTCGAGAGGGGAAGAGAAAAACAGATAAGCACCAACCGAACCGTTTTTTTATCGCGAGTCGAAAAGATTTGAAGTTTCCGCCTTCTATTCGCGAAGGCGAAAAACGAAAACGAATCGCAGGAAAGCGAAGACGACAGTTTTCATCGCTCGAAGACTTTTCGTGCGTTCGCGTTTGGTGGTTGTTCAGATTCAAACGTACCACCAAACGAACGCGCAAAGTTTTTCTCGGAGCGTTGGATTTCTTTCTCTCTCTCCGTAAAAAGCGTCAAAACAAGAACCGCTTTTTTACCAGATCTTGGTTCTGTTTTAACCTATTTCGAAGGCAAAAAGGAGGAGTTTTGGAGAGAAAAAACAACAACAAAAATCCATCATCATCGCTTTAAAAGGCTTCACACTACAGAGAGAGACTCCTCTCAGATCTCACCTTTACTGACTCTTTCATCAAACACTCGCGCTTCACAGGACCTCTTCTTTCTTGCAAACACCACTCGATCGATTCTCCAAAGAAACGACGAACGCGGAAGGAGTTTGTCGTTGCCAAAAAAGGAGATTGCCTCCTTGGCGCTTCGGTAAAATTCCAGTGTGGAAAAAAGGAAAGGCTGTGAGAGAAAGTACGGAAAAGGCATCTCAAAAAAAAGATCCAAATCTGCGCGGGTTGCCTCTGAGAGCGTCGGTGAGAAGAAGATCGAGACAGTCTTTCCACAGAGCGCGCGTTTGTATTTGCAGAGTGCGAGCGAGATCTGCTCGAAGAAGGCGCGGAGATCGTGTGTTTTCATATATAATATATACAAAAACTTGTGTATTATTTGTTTTTAATCGGGCGATTGTTTGTTTCCCAAGGGGGAGAGAGTGAGAGAGACCAAAAGAAGAAGAAGAAGAAATTTTACCGACATGAATAATTATTCTGATGTACATTATAATAATATGACTGCTACCGCTATCGCCAGGAATGGTGGTGGAAGGAGCGACAACAACGGCGGCGTAGACGTTCGAGTGAAACTGAAATCAGAGAAAGGGTCCTCTCCGAACACGTCCATGGCGGGAGGGAACGACACGTCGAGCGCGAGCACGACGTTATCGAACCAAAGTTCCGGAGGGTCGTCGCAAGGAACAGCCAACGGTGTCATCGCGGAGAGAGAGCATCACTTGGCGGTGCAGTATCGAGAGCAGAAGGAAGAGGAACGAAAGAGCGAGAGCGACGACGGGTCTCCCATGCACTGTTCTTCGCAGGTTAAGGAATATCAAAAGCAACAGTTGATGACGCAACAAGATGAGCAGGAGCAACACCAACGTGATATGATGGATGCCAACCAGCAGCAACCTCGTCCGCACTCGGCGATGACGTTACACCCAACGTTAGGATCGAACGGCTCTGTGTCTTCCTTTCAGCAACACCACTACGCGCAATCTGAAACCTTTGGAGACGTTCCCCAAATGGTCGGGCACAGGCTAATTCAAGGTAATAATACTATCAATAACAACGTCGGTAGTGGTAATGGCGGTGTTATTAGTGGCAATAATCCGGCGATGAAAAACGTCGTGTCCATGTCTTCGGCGAACTATTTGCAAAAATCAGTCTCTTGCCAGCGCATTGACGAGATGTTGAGAGATTCGATGGACGCTTTCCATCGCGACGGACCTTTAGTCAGCCCTTTGTGTAAAGTGAAACCAGGCGGTTCCGAGAGACATAAAAATCGACACGCGTTTGGCGGCGAGACGGCTTTCTCTGGTGGCAGCTGGATGGTAGATTCTCCGATGCGCGATCGAATGTCATACGTCTGCGAATCTAAAGGCTTTGACTACGGCATATTCTGGAAACTCGATCGACGGCGAACGAGTTTAATGCCCGATGAATCGGTCATTTCCCCACGCATCGCCACCGATACGAGTAAATTGAAATTATTCGTTAATACATCGAAAACGTTGTTCACTCGATACGTTCTTGGGTTTGGCATGCCAGGTCGCGTCTGTCACTCCGGAAACTACGAGTGGCACGAAGACATTTCCTTGTTACCGGGATGGTCTTTTCAGCGAAAAGTCCAAGCAGAAAGAGCTGGATTGAAAACCATAATCTGCGTCCCGGTGGAAAACGGCGTCGTCGAATTCGGTTTAACCGACGAGATGGATCACAGCGTCAACATCGTCCAGTACGTTCAAAAGATGTGCAAATCGTTAGCCTCTTCGCAGTAGTAAGCGAAAGAAGAAGAAGAAGAAAAGAGATATGCTATTTTTTATTATCGTTGCTCTTGCGTCATCAACAGTCGAGACAAAAGAAGAGAGATCGATGTTCCCTTTTTATGCGCGCAAAGGAACGTCTTTCTCTCGTCGACGGCGACGATGAAAACGCAAATAGTGATGACAACGCGGATTGTAAAATTGGTAGCAACAACGAGTCCCCAACTCCGCCGGCGAACAAAAAGAAAGAGAGAAAGAAAGAGAGAGAAAGAGAAAGAGAGGGGAGTTTGCGCAAACTCCTTCTCTCGTAATGTACTTACTGTATACAAAACCACATTTGTTTTAATACTAATACGAAGAAAGAATTGTACTTTGATTTGATATCGACGTTTTGTGGTGCGAAAACTAATTTAACTGCTCGTTCCTCTCGTTTTTCCCCCTTGAATTCGTGATAAAATTCAGACACACTTTAACTTTTACTCTTATTTTATCGTAGTCCATTCGCTTCTTTCTGGGTAAGAAAGAGAGAAAGAGGAAGAGGTGAAAGAAGCGCAGAGAGGAAAGAGGCTCAAGAAGGAAAAATGGATTGGGCGGCGGATCCACCCCCGTCTTGGGCGGTCTTTCCTCAACAACCGAACGATTTAAACCATTACCAAGTCGGCGATTTGGTGTTTTGCAAAGCGACGGTACGAGCGATTGAACCGTTTTGGCCGGGGAAACTGATCGATCCAATCGAAGCACCGAGTGCGGTGAGAGCGTCGTGCGTTCCGGATGCGGTGTGCGTGATGTTTTACGGCCCGGCGACGATAAAAAAACACGACCGAGACTATTGTTGGGCGGTGAAGGAGCAGTTGGCACCGTTCGACGAGGAAAACGCGCGGACGTGTAAGACGCAGGCGTTGCCGAAACGGATGCGGCCGAGAGCGTTTGAAACCGCGGTGAAGGAGATTGAGAGGGTATATAAGCAGTTTGGGACGGCTAGGTTAGGGTTTGTTGAAGGCGTCGTGATGCCTCAAAATCATTCGGAAGAGGCGCACGAGGAGGAGGACGAGGAGAGAGGCGCGGACGATACAGACGAAGAGGATACGGAGGACGAAGAATACGACGGGACGAACAATCGAAAGAAGAAGAAGAATGCGAAACACGCGTCGTCGACGACGGCTCAAAAGAGGAAATCGGGTGCCGTTGCGGCGAGCACGAGCAGCCACAAGGATAAGAAACCGAAGAAATTGATGAAAAATGGGCTCCAGTGCGCTTCGTGCGGCGTGAGTTGCGCGAGGAAAGAACTCGACGCGAAGCAGTTTTGTTTGCTGTGCGCGAAAATGCACGGCGAGGGGCAATATTGTCCATGCTGTGGAAAAGTTTGGCACTATGCGAACTGTGGGCCGATGATTCAATGCGACACGTGCGAGATGTGGGTGCACGATTTGTGCGACGCGACCGCGGCGGAAATTTTGAAGAAAGAAGCCGACGCACTCAAAGAAGGAAGAGAAGAGGAAGAGATTCCGTATAACTGCCCCACGTGTGCGGCTGGGAAGATTGATAAAGAGGCGATGAAAATTAAAGCCGCGAGACAGGCGCGAGAGGCGGAGTTAGAGAGGAAAAAGTTACTCTCGCAAATACCGAAACTCCCAAAGGCGCTCGCGAAAGTAAAAGATGACGCGATGATGCAATGTGATGACATCGATGTAAACGACACGCACACAGACTTGATTCATCAAAGCGACGCAGGTGACAACAATATTAAAGCGCAAAACGATACGAGAAAGGAGTCAATTCAAGACGAAGGACCTGCTTCCGCCGAGAATCTCAACATGTTTTCGCCGCCTCCAGCTAGAGATGCATCGAAGCTTTCAACGGATATCAACAACAACAACAACAACAACAACAAAATAAGCTCTCCACCGAGCGCGACGAAAGTTGGAAAGTTACCCAGTCGGCCGAAAACTGCTTGGCAACTCTTCGGTGCTGATTTTACCGCAAAGTACAAAACGGAAAACCATCTGGAGCAAATTTCCAACCACGCGGAGATGTATCGGTTGCAAGGCATGGCCTGGCAGAAACTTTCGGGCTCGGAGAAACAGAGGTACGAGGTGCAGGCGAGCGAAGCGGCGATGAGATTTCGAAATGCGCTTTTAAAAATGCAGAAGAATGGTACTTTACAAGCGAGATTGGCAAAGTCCATCCCTTCCGTAGACGCGAGAGAACAAGAGAAAAAATTGATGTTACAGCAGCAACAGCGCCAAAATAAAACTCACGCGGAAAAAATTATCACCGCGAATATAAAGAAAGCGGAGGAGGAATTAAACGGATTAGAAGAGGATGAGGACGAAGAATCAGTACTACAAGAAGAAAGAGAAGAAAACGCGTTCGAGAAGAAGAATAAGAAGAATTCACAGGAGAAGAAGGAGAAGAAAACGACAAAGTTGACGGAGAAAGACGATGATCAGGACGCAAACTTAAAAACCATATTGGCTGCCAAAGAAGCTCAGCGTGCCGCCGAAAGAAGAGTTGGACTCTCTGGCGTACCGTTTGCGGAGTTTACAAGAAAATCTCGCGTTGATTGGTCGCTAGTTCCTAAAGATCTCAGCGAACGCCCGGAGCGAGTGCAAGTTGTATGCAACGGCGTCAAAGGCGATTTTCTGACGCAAGAGTATCGCGTCGTATGTTTGTGCTCCATGTGCCAAGGCCGCGAAGGTTCTTTGACGGCAACAGAGTTTGAAAAGCACGCCGGAATGGGACAAGCGAAGAAATGGAAAGCATCGTTACGGATGGTTGTTCCGGAACGCATGCCCGTTGGTCGATGGCTCGATGGCGTGCCTGTGAGAAAGTATAAGGAAAGAACAGAAAAGAAAGAGAAGTTTTCAAAGGCAATACCGGAAAAGAACAGAAAAGTAGTGGAGGAAGATCAAGAAATCGAGGATTACAAATCTATTCATATCGCGTGGACGGTGGATCGATGCGCCGTGTGTGACGACGAGCGCGATTTCGATTTCGATCAATTGATCACTTGCGAAGGATGTCAAGTTTCTGTGCATCAAAGTTGCTACGGCGTCCACGAAATTCCAGATCAAGCCGTCGGCTGGTTATGTCGCGCTTGCGAACATACCGGTGGAGTTGTCTCTGAAACTCCCAAGTGTTGCCTTTGTCCAGTTATAGGCGGCGCTTTGAAACCAACTACAGTGGACGGTGTGTGGGCGCATTCGGCGTGCTGCCAATGGATTCCGGAAACCACTGTTTTGGACATCGAAACGATGGAGCCAATCGATAACATAGCTGCCATTCAACGCGAACGATGGGAATTACTGTGCACCATTTGCAAACAACGATGCGGGACGAAAGTGCAGTGTTGTCATCCTGGGTGCTTTTTAGCGTACCATCCGCTGTGCGCCCGAGGCGCTGGTTTGTTCATGGACCAAGGCGACGAGTACGGAAACGCCGACGAAGACCCGGAAGACGATACCATGCACCTAATCAGTTATTGTCATCGACATTGTCGAGTAGACAAGGAACGTCAAAAAATGTATGGATGCGTAGAGGGCATGCGCTACAGCGAAGAAGGAAACGACGGCGTCATCGTCAGTGGACCTTGGATCCAAACTAAAGTCTCAAAGAGAGTTGCAAGAGTGCTTGAAGCCGAAGAAGAAGAACGGAAAAAGCGTGAGCAGCGCGAGCAGGAGAAAATTACGAACAACAGCGATTCAGACCTGTCTGATTCCGAGGGCGACGGTTTGTGCGCGAAATTGCGTCCATACATCCCCAAGGGCCATCCCCGAACGGAAGCCGACATCGACGACGACGACGGCGACGTCGTTAAACCGAAAATCAGAAAGCGATTAATACACGATGACTCTGATGATGAACGTGTGTTCGGCGGCAAAGATTCCGAGGACGAAGATAGTGACGAGGATAACGAAGCGCAAAAAGAAATCGAGGGGCGCGAGAAGAACGAACGAGAGTTGCAGTTAGAAGAAGAGCAGCGCGCGATTCAGAAACGACGCGAGGAAAGGGATCAAGAAAAACGGAGAAAGATTGCGGAAAAGCTCGCCAAGGCTGCCGTGACAAAACCTAAAGCCGAGGCGGAACCAGACGATATCAATGCACCTCCTGTTCTCCCGGGTGGTTTACCGCTGCCTCTAGACAATGTCGGCGACCCGAATTTGCCAAATATTTCTGTTTCGTGTAAATCTACAGTCGGAACTTTCCGTCCAGCTGACACGTATATCAAATGCCACTGCGCGCGGTGTGTGCATATGGTGAGCGATTTCGGAAAGGACGCTCCATCGTTATGGGAAGCCAACAGGTGGGAACACCATTGCGGCATGGGTCACGCGAAAAAATGGAGAATCTCCATTAAAATTTTACCGGAAGGGGGCGATCCGTCGAATCGAACAGAACGAGTCGGGTACGAAACCTTCGGTTCTTATCTGGATGAACATCCACAAATCACCGTCCTGTCTCGAGCCGGCCGGCCTCTCCCGAAAGGGAAGACAAAACACGTCAATCTCGAACGCGACCCGAGCTTGCCACCGCTGCCGAAAAAGAAAGCCGTCTATCCGGTTGGACAACTTGCTCTGAGGAATATTGAAATCGATTTAGATAATTTTGGAAAAAAGGACGACAAGAAGATGACGATTGAAGAGAAAGCCAAAAGTCTGGAAGGCAGGCGCATAGCGATTGACGCTTCTACGGCGACGTTTAAAGAATCTATCTTCGTGAAAGCAACTATCACTGAAGCCGTCGTGACGAGAACGGGGTGCAGACACAGATTAAACTTCGACGACGAAGGTGGCTTGAAAGCGATTAAAACGGACATGCTGTCGCTGAATGATCCAAAGTTTGCTATCAAGTGGTTAAACGGGGAAACCGATGAGACGTTACACCACGACGAGTGGCCGGACCTTTCCTTCATACCCAAAGTTGCCGCATCGAAGGATGAAGATTACACCCAGGAGCGCGCGCATGCGTTGGCAGCGACGGCTAGGAAACCTGGACCTCCAAAGCCTTCGAAACCGTTAGATCCGTCGAAATTCAAAAGCATTTTTGACGACGACGACGAAGAGAGCGACGACGAAGACCGAGAGTGCGAAGCTTGGGTTCAATGCGAAAACGACGATTGTCGAAAGTGGCGAAGAGTACCGCAATCCGTCGCAGAAGCGTTGGCGAAAGACGACGCGGACGTGTGGACGTGCGAGCGGAACCCGGAACCTAGATTCGCGGATTGCGAAATCGAGCAAGAGTTCTTGGACGATGAAATTGATCGACGAATTGAGCTGAAAAAGCCGAAGTTTATGGGCGACGACGACGTGGTGTACGAAAAAGCCAGAGCCGAGAAGCGCCTGAAACGAGAGCAAAGGAAAGAGCTTTTACAAAACAGCTCTAAGATGAAAGATTTGGCTAAGAAAGCTGTGGACGACGACGATGATTCGTGGCATCCAGAGCTCCCAATTGAAGTTTCAGTCGTATGTCGCAACATTATTGGTGAATACAACACTCGAAAGTCCATCATTCGATGTTTGTGTGAAAAATGTCAGCCGACACCCGATGCGCCGCCAGTATATCACGACCCGAAAAAGTACGAAGACCACGCTGGAATGCCATTTTCGAAAAAATGGCGCGTTTCGATTCGTGTTTGCGTTGCTGGTGGTATTTTGATGCCTTTAGGTAAATGGTTGGAAGGATTCGGCGTTCGACTTTCCAAGAGGAAGAAGAAAAAGAAGAACAAAAAAGCAGACGAGAATCAACCGTACGGCATGAAAAAGTTTGGTCAAGGTTTAACTCCGGCACAGTTGCGAGAAATTCAGTTGAACGTGTATAGGCGTTTAGGCGTGCAACCTCCTAAATCGACGGATTTGTTGAAAGCTAAAAATCTAGGTCCACCGCCGAAAACTGGGAAGCGACAGTACGTCGGTTTGCAGCCGTACATCGTGAGAGGCACGCGAGGTGGTTTGCATCGAGCGCTGGTCACCAGTCGGTCGTACACCCCCGAGGAGTGGAGAGAGAAGTACATAAAATCGCAAGCCGCCAGAAAACTCGGCGGCGAGCACGGAGCCAGCGTGCCAAGTAAAGGCCCTCTCGAGGGTACTGGCTTATCGTTAAAAGAGCGCATGCTCGAATGTACAAACACGGTCAAGAAACGGTTAACGTTTGGGAAATCGGCCATCCACGGTTGGGGGTTAATTTCAAAAGTTCCAATCAAAGCCGGCGCGATGGTCATCATCTACCGTGGTGAAGCCGTTCGAACTCCCATCGCGGATCTCCGCGAAGCACGTTACGAACGTGACGGTACCGATTGCTATCTCTTACGCGCGGACGACCACACCGTTGTAGATTGCACCAACATGGGGAACATCGCTCGATTTACGAATCATTCCTGCGATCCAAACATGTACACGAAAATCATCAAATCCGGCGGTGAACACCACGTTTGTTTTTTTACACGGGTCGACGTCCCAGCAGGAACGGAAATGACGTACAACTACCGCTTTGAAATAGAAGACGGTAAAGTGCCGTGCTATTGCGCCAGTCATAACTGTCGAGGATATTTAGCGTAAAATAGTAGTAGTAGCAGTAGTAGTAGTAGTAGTAGACAACATACACATCAATACAAATACACAAACATTATACATAAAGACGCTTATTCGTCCTTCTTTATTCCGCGCTTAAACTCTGTTTCATGTAGTCAACCATCAGCTTGTCGTTATCCTTCTCGATTTCAAGTCTCGCCGTGTTCCTCACTTCGTTAAAATCAAACTGACTCTCCGCGTACGCTCTCCTCACCTCGATCAACCTCAAAGCAATCAACCTTAGCTCCGTCTGTTCGCACTCTAACATCTTCTGCAGCCACTCGTTCCCATCTCTCAACGGATTTTCCTCCAGAAACTTCCCGAGCGCGATTGACGTCGGCGTCCCTCCTCCGCCTTCGTTATCGTACCCTTCCTCTTGCGCCAAGACGATTCTGACCGCCACCATGGTGAACAGCGTTTTCAACGCCGAAGCGGCTTTAAATTCAGGGCTCATCCCGCCAAACGCGTCCGTGGGAACGTGCATGCGGCCGTTTGAATCCGTGCCGCCGCCAAAGGATGGTTTTTTCTTCTCTTCCGGGTCGTCGTTGTTGTTGTTGTTGTTATTCGAAGTTGCTTTTACTCGCCGCAGTCGTCGCCGGTTGTTGTCTTTGTCTTTGTTGGTGTTGGTGTCGTTGTTGTCGTAAAAACGACCATCTCTGTTAAAAAAACGTCTCGAACGTAACGTCTTCGTCGTCGTGGTGCTCCCCGCGTGGACCGCGACGAGAGGGGGAGGAGGAGGAGCAGAGAGTGCGCGCATCATCCTGCCTTTATTTATGAAGCCAATGCGCTTGACATTTTTCCCCAAACCAATTGACTCATCAACCGACACGCACTTCGTCTACTGAAAAGGAAAATAAGAATGCGAGATCCATCGGAACTGGGCGTCAATGATACGAACAACGATGCCAGCACCACCAGAACGGCGGCGGTTGGGAGCAACACGAGTAACAGCGGCGTCTTCGAAGCGACGTATTCTCTCCAAAACGAAGACCACACGTTAGGGAATTGCCTCCGGTACCAACTGAACAAAAACCCCGGCGTTGCACTCGCCGGGTACAGCGTCCCACACCCGATGGAACGGAAAGTGAACGTGAGAGTACAAACGATTCAGCCGCTGACCGCGGATGGGGCCATGCGAGAAGCCCTGTTAGATGTCGTGAGCATTTGCGAGCACGTGACGGAAACGTTCGAGGCTGCTTTGGGAGCCGCCTCTGAAGGAGCAGCTCCAGGCGGGGCGGCGAGAGGAAAAGGGAAAAAGTAGAGAGCGCATTTGTAGAGTAGTATCGTAGGTTAATGAATGATGGTTGTGTATATCACAGAGCGTATTTCTCGCCGCTCGCTTAGCTATATTATTGTATATGTTTGTTTTTCTTTCTCTTTCTTTTGTACGTAAAATTTTCTTCTCGGCGCGGCGGCGCTAAACTTTAAAAAGCAACAAGGACGCCGCCATGATAAGCATGCCTGCAAAGACGCAGTTGGTTACAAACTTATCTTTCGGGTCGTACTTGAGCGCCGTTGGCACTAACTCTCGGAGAGATATGTACACCATCATCCCACCGACGATGCCGAAGAGTGTTCCGTACGCTCTCGCGGACATGCTGTTGCCGTGTAAGATCAAATATCCGACTAAACCGCCGATGGGTTCGGTGACGCCGGAGATGAATGACCACCAGAAGCCTTTCCATTTTGAGCCTGTGGCATAGTACACAGGCATAGCGACACATATACCTTCTGGAACGTTGTGAATGGCGATGGCGATGGCTAAAGCGCCTCCTAGTTTTGCATCGGCTAAAGCGGCGATGAACGTGGCCAATCCTTCCGGGAAATTGTGAATACCAATGGCTATCGCGGTGAGTATACCCATGTTCTTCAAAGCCGCGCGATCTTGCGTGTCTAAAGGCGTGTGTGGAATGGACGATAAATCTACATGTTCCAAATCCTGCGTGCTTACGTGGTGTTCGTGGTGTTCGTGGTCGTCCGATACCGGTCCGTGCGTGTGTTCTTGATTGTGTAAACTCGTACTCGCGACGCTCCCATTTTTCTTCCTTTGCATCGTCGGCTGCTGCTTCGCCGCCGTCACCGCGTCCGCCTCTTCTTCCATCAACTCAAACGACATGTCCGACTGACTCTGTTTCCTATTAATATCCGCCAAACCTCTTTCCATCGTCCCAAAATGTTCGTGATCCTCCTCTTGACACGCCGGACAGGACATCACCATCTTATCGCCCGTCCTTTGCTCGTGCACTCTCGCAATCGTATGCACCAACCAATCTAATAAGTACGTAATCGCTATCCCTCCAAAAAAACAAAACGTCGCGTATCTCGTCGCTTCGTCTCTATCTATCCCCTCGATTTCCTCAAACGCGTCCACCGCTTTCACCCCGTATATCTCCCCGAAAGAGACGAATATCATCACCCCGGCGGATACGCCCAACGCGCCGGCGAGAAGTTTCACGTTCGCGTAATCCGCGCAAAACACAAACATAGACCCCACGGTGGTGGATAAACCAGCCATCGTGACCAGGCCAAAAGCCAGGGCGACGTTGCCGTCTGCCGTCGCAACCTGTCGTGTTTACCAGAGAGACAGAAAGTGTGATGAGTTTAACGCGTTTTAGGTCAAATGTATATCAGAGATACGAGAGAGAGAACCGGAGACGAGAAAAGCGCCCCGCCGCGAGAGCGCAAAACAACGAATACGAAGAAGACCAAGAAGAACGAGAGAGAGAGAGAGAGAGAAGGAGGCAGTGGTCGTCGTCGTCTCGAAAGTCGAGGGTTTAAAATCATCTTACCATTTTTTTTGTTGTTTATCTGTGCGTGTGTTTTTATGTGGGAGACGAGTTGTGTTTCGTAACATGTCTCTGTCGATAAATACTAGTACTACTCTACAACTATTACTACTACTAATACAATACTACAAATTTATTCTTCATTCAACCACTCGTCTCGGTGGACCCTGGCGTATTCGAGCACGACGGGCATTCCATTCACGAACGGTTGGTTCAACAAGACCGAGTACCATCCGAGCAACGGCGCGGCGCCCAAGGAGGAGACCCAGAAGCACGAGTGCGAAGCCGGGTCGAAGTTTTCGCATCTCGATTGGCTCATGAAGTAGGCTTTCGTCTCGTAAGTCTTGATGAACTTAGCTGGAGTGGCCTTGACGAGTTGCGGGAGGTCCGCGACGCGTTTGCGACTGGCGATGAGTTCGAGTAAGGTCAAGTAGATGTTCGAGCTGCCGTCGCCGAGGACAAAGTCGCCGATTTTTGCCGCGAGTAACAGTTCGGCGACGAACGCGCGTTCGCGGGTGAATGGGGACTTTTTGTTGCCTTTAGCCTCGTTCATGGAGCTTTCGCGCAAAGCCCAAGCAAAGACGGGGACGTCCAAGTCCATTTCCGCGGCATGTTTGCTAAAAACCAAGATTGGTTTATCGCCGCACAAGAGTATCTCTCCTCGGTCGTACCGTTGGCGAACTTCTTTAATGACTTGACCAGAATCGGTCATGACAAAGATGGTTTTCCAGCATTTTTTCGTGCTTTCTGCGAGTATTTTTAACGCAGAGATGTATCGCGTCACCGCTCGGTAGCCACCAAAGACGTTGTAGTACGGATCCTCTCCTTTCTTGTCCGATTGACGGATTTGAAGGATGACAGTTGGCGAGCGCACTTGGTGGAGGTTCTCAAAGTATCGCTCCGAGAGCATTTCGGTGGTTTCTTTCGTCGGGCGGAGGATAACGCTCGATGTTAACATGGACATGTACATGAAATGCGCTTGACAAGCGGACGAGAAATCGTTGCACCCGAGTTCAAAATTCAGCGCGTGCGAGTGGACAAACGGCGGATCGTATGGTATCACGTCGTACGTCTTCGAGTACTCGTCGTCGTCGCGCGTTCCGGGTAACGGAAGGTTCTCGTACGGATTAAACGTGCGAATAAGAAACTCTTCGGCAATTTCACCTTCGTTTTCGAACGCGCTTGAATAGCCTCGACGATTGATTCGTTGCTCAAACTCGTCGCGTTTGCTGCGCCACTCCGATTCGCTCATCTCTCGGTTCGCTTTCGACGCGACGCCGGCGGCCAACTCCGAGCGAATACTCCGCCAAACGGATGCAGGTATTTGCGAATTTAACGTTTCGGGATCAAATCCTTCGGGCAAAGAATCGCCAAGTAACTCAATGTCCACGCCATCGCATCGACCGTTGTGGCAAATGATAGCGTCCTGATATCCTTTCAACAACTCTTCGTTCACATCTTCGTCTCTGAAATTGAACAAAAGGTTCGGACACGTGTGCATAACGAACGTCATCGCCGCGTTTACCACGTTTTCCCTGTGCGAATCTTCATTTCCACGCTCAAATACGATTGGTTCTCGACTCTCCTTACTTTCCTCGACGGTTCGATCGATCAAATCGCGAATTTTCTCGGTCACCTTTTTTATCCGTTCCACGTGCGAAAAGGAAAACCACTCGGATTGGTCGTAACCTTCCACCGCGTCGCGAACCGTTTCGACAAACTTGTTTATTTTTTCGTGCGGCGCGCCGTGTGAGGTGCTTGGGAACATAATTGGTCCCAAAACTTCAATAGCTGTCGCTAATTTTACCCTAATTTCTCTCTTCGGACTATTCTTCTCGCCCGTCCTCAAAGTGCACTTGGTCAGCGGCATGAACAAATGGTCCATACCAGAATCCCACGGCGGTAAAAAAACTAAAGTTCTCTCTAAACTCGTCGCTAAAACTAACGCGCGCTGCAAATAAATATGCAATCGACACCCCAGCGGACACTGTTCCAAAGGTACGATCAAAAGCTTACTCTCGTCGCAATCCGTCGGAAACTGTAACTTCCTCACGTCTCGCAATACCAATTCCATCGCGCGTTTCGTCCATCGTAAAGTTTTTCTTCTCACTTTCGTCAGCGATACCTTCGGTATTCTCCTCTTCTCCTCTTCTTCCCCTCCTCCACTATTACTACTCCTCTTCACTCTTCCTTGCAAATGATCAATCTTAAACGTTCTCTGCGCCATGCTCTTCTCCAGCTCCTCCTTCCTCTTCTCCTCATCCGCGCCGATACCTCTTCGTATCTCGTCCAGCGTCAGCTGGTTTCCGAAACTATCGAATCTCCACGGTAACAAAGGACCAATCATAGAATGTTTCCTTCCACTCTCCTTATCACCGTCCGTGTACATGTACCGTTCCACTACATCTTTATCCGTCGTTCGGTGTTTCTCTCGCATCATTTTTTCTCGCTTCCCGTCTATCAGTTGGACGCCGTGGGCGGAACGCTCGAACAGCATCTCTCCCTCTTCATCATAATCATCGTTATCATCATTAACTCTCTCTTCGCGAGAATAATAATCCGTGTACTCGTACTCGCCGTCGTCATCATCGTGCTCTTCTTCTTCGAAAGAAGCCGGTGGTTTTCCGTCGTCTCCGTTTCCCTTAATACTAAAGTTTTCTCCTCCGCCTTCTCTTCGCGAGGACGATGCGGAAACGAAATGTTTCGTCAAAGAAAACTCGTCGCCTTCGAACGCGTTCGTTTTCGTCGTCGTAAACAACAACAACAAAGCGGGAAAGAGGAGGACGAAGGGAGGAAGGCGACGGCGCGAGGAAAACATAATACGCGTCGTCGTCGTTTACGTCGCGTCTTTGATTCTTTTCAGTGAAGGAATTACAAGTGTTTCTTAAACTCTTTAGAGCTTTGATTTTAAAACGCTGATGTGTGCGTGTGCGAGAACGTTGTACACTTTATTTCCAACAGACCAACACTAAATTCTCTAAAGCTAGAGCTACGGTAAGCATCTTTCTCGATGGGTTGTTGCTCACTTGGAGGCAGCGAGCTTCCTTCGATCTTCTTTGAGTTGCTGCAGGCGTTTCTCGATCGTGACGAGTAAAGGCGCGTACACGTCCTTGGCGATGTCGATTCCGTTGTTCTTGCCTCCTGCGCTCGAGGAGCGTATTCTTCGCGTTTTCGCGGGCGTCGCCGGCGCTGATTTGGAATAGTTGCGATTTAAGTTGGTGTCTCTTTTTAGACGCTCGAATTGGTCGCGGTCTGTGTCGTTTTGACCATCTTCGTCGTTCGCGTTTGAGTTTGCTTTGTCTTTGGAAGAAGGATTGGCGTTTTCTTTGTTAGACGACGACGTCCACATCGCTTGCTCTTCCATGAGCGTCATGAGCTTGTCGTTCTTCGCCGTCTCTATGTGGACGAGTTTTTCCTTATTCGACACTTCTTCGCGAAGTTTATGTTCCGTTTGTAACATTTGCTCCAAATCGCGTTCGATTGAGTCCAAGTGTTCGTCTCGGGAGTCGATTTCTTCCAACAAAGCGTCTCTTTGCATTTGCAACTGTTCGATGACTTCTTGCTGTGCGACAATCTCATCGTCGGCTTCGGTGAGCAGAATGCCGAGTTCTTTCGTTTTACTCACGTGTTCGCGCGCGAGACTTTCGAGCCGCTCGATTTTATAATCTAAAGCATTTTTGACGCGCTCGATGGTTTCCTCGAAGAACGTTTCGTCGTCGAACATCTGGTCTTCTTCCCGTAAGGATTCCTCCAACGCTTCTTCGTCCGTCAATCGCGATTTGGCTTTACGCGAACGGCGAAAGGGAGACTCGGGGACTAAGCTTCTCGCGCTCTCGTTCCCATAGTTCTGCTCCTTTTCGTCGTCGGCTTCTAGCGTCGTCATTTTCTCTACCAATCGCGCGACGATATCAACCGTCTCGCGCAAATTCTTCACCTTCCTTCGTTCTTCCAACAAGGATTTCGCCAACGTCCTAGTCTTTTCTTCGCCGACGACGATGGCGTTTTCCAACTCGTCCGCTTCAGATTCTACTTTATCTGCCATCGATTTCGTCTTTTCCGATAAGTTTTTAAAAACAGCAATTTGCTCTTTTGATTGGTGCAACGCTTCGGCGAGGTGTTCGTTTTTGCGCCTTTCGGCGTGAAGTTCGGCGATGAGCGCGGCGTCGGCTTTCGTCTGCTTCTCGCTTCCTCCAAACTCCTCGTTGTCGTTTGCGTCGTCGTCGTCGCTTTCTCTTCGATCGTTTCCTTCTTCTCCTTGCTGCCGCTGTTGCTCCTCGCTTGCCTTTAAATCTTGACGCAAAGCCATGATCGTATACTCCGCGTCGCGTAACTCCTCTTCAAACTCCAACGCTTTGTTTTCTGCGACTCTCTGCTTCGCGATGGCCTGGTCGCGTTCACGTCGCATGGCGTCTCTGGCGCTTTTTAAAACATCTCGTTCACTCACGTCATGTTCGTTTTCCTTCTCGCGTTCTTCTTCTTTTTCTATTTGTGGTGCTAACTCTACCTCCATCGTGTTCTCTTTTTCTTTTTCCTCGACGGTTTCTTTACTTCTCGTTTCCGGCACTATGCTCGCGTACGCTCTCAAAGTTTCCTCCGCCGTCGTCGCTCTTAATCCCGCTTTTCTCGTCGTCTCCTCCAATTCTTCCGAGCGTTTACGCTCTTCGATCAACATCTCGTTCGTTTCCAACAAACTCTCTCGCAAAGCTTCGATTTCCTCCTCTCTTTCCTCGAGCAGCAGGAGTTTCTGTCGATGTTGTTCTTCGCTCTCTCGCGCCTCTTCCATAAACGTCCCTCTCGTTTTTTGCGCATCCTCTTCGTGTCGTAGTATTTCCGTCTTCGCTTCTCCTCCTGCTTTGTTGTCTTCAATTCGCATCTCTCCTCCTCCTCCTCCTTCTTCTTCTTTAACTTCTTCTTCTTCATTCGGTGGAAACTTTTTATCATCGTCGCACACCCCAACGATTGGAACCGTCTTCTCTTCGACGTCACCACCACTATCGACGACGCCGCTCGCCGCGAGAGGAGGAGGAGGAGGAGGAGTACACGCGACTCCTTTTCCTCCTTCTTCAACGTCTTTCTTCTTCTTCTTCTTCCTCTTCTGATTTCGATACGCATCTAAACGCGCTCGGCCTTTCTCTCTCGCATTCGAAGAAGCAGAAGCAGTCGTCGCGGAAGAACTCATCATGCGAAACGGATGATGCGCGTTGGAACAAAGTTACCACGTTCTGCAGACTTTACACATCTCAGACAGAGACAACATCTCTGCTCGTTATTATTACACACGGGGGATAAAAAAAATTGAAGAAAACACGGAGAAAAAAAAACCAACTGTCATCACAGTTTTCACGTTTAGGGTCAAACCCTAATTTGTGCCACTTTATCCAAAAGCGAGCTTTTTTCTCTTCCTTCCCGTTCGTGTGTGTTGCTTCAGAAGATTGAAGAAGCGTTTGCGTGCGCGCGAGAGATACGACGACGCGGAGAAAGAGCGAGAGAGATACGAGAGAGAGAGTTATTCTTTACGATCGTCTCGGGTTTTAATTTGTTGCGGTTGAGAGAATATATATGCACGGTATTATGTCGGAAGCTTCTTTGATGATGATGCGGGGAGGAGGATGCGCGTGGAAAGGAACCAACAACGCGCGAACGACGACGACGAGCGCGACGTGCGAGAACGGACGAAGAGCGTTTAACAACCTCCTCGCGCAAAAACAGAAGCAGAGAAGATCACCCAACGCTACTGTTAAGAAGAAGAACAACAAAGCGTTCATTTCGTCGGTGGCTGTTGCGGCGGAGGATTCGACGCAAGTCGCCAACGAAATACCCGCGAAAGGAACGAAATACGAAAGGGAGAACGCAATCGCGTTGGATGCCGTGCGCATAGCGTCCACGATTTGCGATAAAGTGCAAGCGCAACTGATGCGGATGGATGAAAAGTCCATCACGAAAGGGGATAAATCGTTGGTGACGTTGGCGGATTACGCGGCGCAAGCGGTTATCGCGTGGAGAATAGGGCAGGATGAACCGGATATGAAGTTTCTCGGGGAAGAAGACGCGGACGCGTTAGTGAATGGTGGCGAAGACGGGAAGGAAGTTTTGGGGAAGATTACGATTTTAGTGAACGAGGCTATTCATTTGTTTTATCCTGAGGCGAAAGAGTTGACCGACGACGACGTGGTGGCGTTAATCGATAAAGGGAAAGGCGAGGGAGGTCCAGAAGGAAGGCATTGGATCTTAGACCCGGTGGATGGGACGCTTGGGTTCGTGAGAGGCGATCAGTACGCCATCGCGTTGGCGCTCATGGACCAAGGCAAGTTGGTTTTAGGCGCCATGGGTTGTCCGAACATGCCAAAAAGCGGGGACGTTTTGGAGTTTAACGACGCGTATTCTTACGGGTTTTCGCCGAGGACGGTGTCGAAAATGTTGGCTGGAGGTTCGAGTGCGAAAACGGATTGGTATAAAGGGTGTGTGTTTACTGCGGTGAGGGGAAACGGGTGCTGGATGTGGCCGACGTCACCAGATGTCAAAGTAAGTCCAACGAAAGTGCACGTGTCGTCTGCGTTTGACCCGCGGAAGGCGCGCTTTTGCGAGCCAGTGATGAAAGCAAACTCCAGTCAAGGTTTCACTGCCTCAGTCGCGGATAACTTGGGCATCGAATCCAAACCGTTGCGGATATACTCGCAAGTGAAATACGGCTCCGTCGCTCGCGCCGACGCCGACGTGTTCATGAAATTCCCGAAAGCTGAATACCGAGAAAAGGTGTGGGACCACGCCGGCGGCGTCATCCTCGTCGAAGAAGCCGGCGGCGTCGTCTCAGACGCCGGTGGCGTGCCTCTCGATTTCAGTAAAGGGAGGTACTTGGAATTGGATCGGGGCATCGTCGCGGCGAGTTCCGCGTTACACGAAAAGTTGATGCAAGCCATTCAAATGAGTTGGGATAGCGCCGCGCTTTAATAAAAACGTATACGCGCTACGCCACGCCGCGAGAAAGAAAGAAAGAAAGAAAGAAAGAAAGAAAGAAACGTGTTGTGTTAAAAAAGTCATCATCATCCGTTGTATTTAAAAAAACTATATAATCAATATTGATATTCTTTGCTTTCTGCTTCATCGCCGAGTCGTTCGTCTCGCACGTTCTGTTTTCTTTTGATCCATTTGAGTGAATGTGGGCACCCTCCAGTGTGAGTAGAGGGGAAAATTCTTCAGATTCACGCGCACTCTTCCAACGCACATAAAGTACACTCAAACGAGCGAAACATGCCACCAACAACCCTCTCAATCGTGAAATCTCTCGTCAAACCAATCGCTTCAGACGACGAGACCGTGAATACTCGCGCGAATCGGTACCCGATCTCCACTTTAATCGTTTTCATCCATCACATCTCCGCGTTGGAATCCGTCTACTCCAAAAAAAGCAACCGAGAAATCCCGCTTCGTAAACTCAAAGTCAGCGATCACACGTTCGACGACGGGAACGTAAATATGATTTTATGGCGAGAACGAGGAGAAAACATCGAAACGCTTCACGTCGGGGACGTGGTTTTAGTGCAAAACGCCCACGCGAGGTTCAATCCGTTCAAGAACGAGATGGAAATTAGTGTCAGTGGTGAGAACGCGTCTGGCGTGTTTCGAACGATCGTGAGGCGCGAAGCGTTTTACGGGAACAAAACGATCGAGGAGATGCGCGAGAGAGTGGTTCCTGTACATCGAAAGTTCGGCACGACGGACGATAACGCGACCAGGGATGCGGTTTTGACCGTGTGCGCGTGGGTGTACGGGGAGAAGATGTCTTTTTTGTACCATTTGAAAGAGAGGATGGATTTCTTGGGTGCCAGCTTTCGTCCTCCGCCTCCTCGCGCGTCGTCGAAGAGGAGAGCGGGGGAGGAGGAGGAGGAGGAGGAGGAAGAAAAGGAGGAGTTTGAGATGCACCATCAACAACAACGAACGAGCTTTGTGAAAAGATTCAAGAGAACTTTATTGGAAGAGTACGTTGGAGTTATTTTGGACGTTTCCTTCGTCAAGTCCTCGTTCGGTGACGCGTTCAACGGGAAGTACGTCAGGCCGGTCTTGACGCTTTCGAGACGACCGGTGGATCGACAAAGGAACGAGCAGTTGTTGCAACGACGACTGACTTTATCGAAACCGACAGAGTCGCCGCAGGTGCTAAATAGATTGGCATGTTTTGATAACATGCTCATTGGAGATCAATCGCCAACACTTGGTAAGCGACCGGGTGATGATTTTACGAACTTTATCGAGGCGACGTTATCGGCGGCGCCGAAACGCGAGGCGAAGGATTTGGCCGAAAGCGTGTATAAAATCGGGAGGTGCGTAGAGCTGAGAGACTTTGCAATCGCGGAAGTTTTGAACGGAAACGAACGAAAAACGAACCGCAGTTGTGTGCAAAACAATAAAGAAGACGAAGTTGACAACTTCGGTTCCTCGGAAGAAATCGTGAAAAAGCTCGTTTTCGTGGACACGATTTCCACCGTTCGAGTGTTGGATCCGAACAAAGATCCGCGCGCGAGGAAAGTCATGACGGTGGTTGGCGAAACACACAGAAGGTTAAGCTTTGAAGTTGAGAACGTCTCCGAAATATTCCAAGACATCAACGAGAGAACTTTTCAAGAGTTTACGGATAATTACGACGAAGAAGACGAACGCGTGTACGGACGAGAGGTCGTCGAAGAGAAACGCAGAGAATGTGTGAAAGCGGCGATGGAAAAGAAACATAAAGAGATGTTGTTGTCGAAAACGAGGAAGAGAGTCGCCGCGATGATGATGACTGAGACGCAAAACACGACGCACTCCATCGCGGAGATGTTTGAAAGCGTGAATAATAATAACGCGAACGTCATCAATCGTCCTGTCTTGTACGAAGATGGTACGACAAACAGGCGTCGACTGTTACCGCCGTTCGTCGAGTTCAAAGCAGTCGTAAAATACGTGGAAATTGAACGCGACGTTACGAATTCGCGGTCATCTCCATCGTCGTCTTCAGCTGAGTGCCAAAGAAAGCAGCGTAAGAAATCCATAACGAATAGCGCGAAGAAATCCATCTTATCCGCAGATGGCGTCATGCGCGTGCCTGGATTGAAAAACGGCACGAAGAGCGTTTCGGAAATCGCGAGTGAACTCGTCCAAGTGGCATGCGCCACTTGCGAGAACAAACTCCACAAAGACAAAGAGGACGTGTACGAGTATTGCAAACACTGTCCAGCGGGTAAACTTTCGAGTGCCAACGTCAACAAGTCGAGAACGAAGTGCGTGTTCAAACCGCTCGTTTTGGGTCTCGAAGACGCTAAAGGCGATTGCATTCGAGGTAAAATCCCACCTTCGCTCGTTTCCGATTTGGTATTTTTTCAAAAACCGGAAGATATTTCGGACGGAAACACGGACGTAACGCTGAGAAGCCGCTCGGAAACCATTGCGATTGGTGCGTTGCGGGCGTTGATGGCGGGTAAACGAAACTCACCGTTTACTTTTACCGCGAAAATGCCAAAATCCGACGAGAACGGTTGGGTCGTTCGAGGAGATGAAATTGAAATTGTGCGTTTCGATAGCTGCTTGACGCCGTCGAACTCTTTAGAAGAAGAAGAAACAGAAGAAGAAGAAGAAGAAACAGAATAGTTTGAAGTGTATACATATTTATGCAACAACGGTACTACATACATTCGCACTTAAGGAATAAATAATCTGATTCAGAACCTTTGCGCGCGAGTGCACAAATTCTAAATCGATGTGTGCTTGAGTGAATTTGGTCGTGGCGACTGTCGTATTTTCTTCGTCCTCGGGGTCAACGAGAACGTTCCGGTCTTTTTGTTTTTGCGCTTCAGGGCAAGAAAGATTACACCGACTGGATAAATTATCTATCGCCGCGTATATTAGTGCCAAAGACTTTTCGGTCATCATTCTTTTTGCGATTTGCGCTTTGGCCGTTTCGATCTCTCGTTTGCTCTCTATTGTCGTCTCTTTTTGCTTTTCGCGCAAGGTAAACACGGCTGATTTTTCACTCTCTATAGTTTCTTTGATAACTTTTTTATGTTCCGAGAACTTCTCGAACGCCTCCTCTGAAGCGCTCGAGGCGTATTCCTTCCTCGCGCGTAAAGAATCATTCACATCTTTCAGAGTCGCGTGTCGGAAAAGAATATCGGCAATGTCTTCAAATTTCCTACCGCCGTCATCGCCGTCGCCGCCGCCTCGCGCCTCGTCCTCGTCCTCGTTTTCGCTCGGTGCGATAGTAGTCTCTAAATCTGCCGACGTCGACCCAAAACTTATTCTTCCATCTGACGACGAGTCTTCGCGTCTTCCGTGTCCACAACACGCTCTCAGAAACTCCAACACGCTCGACAACGCCCGATTCTTCCTCTCGCACCGTCTCCTCCGCCGCCCGAATGAACTCGCCTCCCTCCTCAACGCCACGAGAACCTCGTTTTCTAAAACCCAGCGCTCCATCTTACTCTCCTTCGCGCTTTCCATCGCTTTCTGCATCTTTCGTTCGTTCTCTCTCGCAAAGTTCTCAAATTTCGTGCAATCGCGATGCAAACTCTCCTGCGCTTGCAACAAAATCCCCTCGCGTTCGTCCAACCGTTTCGTCGTCTTTTCGCACTCAAAAATCGTTCGTTGCAATTTCATCGCGATCGCATCGAGCTCTCGGTTCTTTTCCAAGAGAACCGTAGAGGTTGTCGAGCACGTTCCCACTTCGTCTTCATCGTCGTCTTCTTCATCGTGGCTTTCGTCGTGGTCCAAGAAAATCTCCTCCTCCTCCTCTTCCTCTTCATCGTCCTCGTCCTCTCTCAACCGAGTAGGTTTCGTCACGAACGCAAAAGGGCCGTCGTGGTCGTTGTTCTCCTCTTCATCCTTATCCTCTTCCTCTCGGACGAGTCGACGAGGACGATAACGCTCGAAAGATGATTTCGCGGAATACATGTACGCGTACCTCTCCCGACGCGCTGCTCTCTGATGCCAAACCAAAGACGTTTTAAATGACAGAGTCAACGCTTAAAAATTACCTAATTTTAGGTCCTCAAAGCGCGCACCTGGAACCCCGCCAAAACTCGAGAGACCAGTACTAACTTTTGCGTTCACGCGACGGAATTATAGCGAAAGCGGACGGGAAAGAGCGCGCGCGCTGCATTTTGCGACGTAAACGACGAGCGCGTGCGCGTGAGGCGCGATGAAGAGAACAAACCTATATTCGAATATTTTAGAGAGCACCCGCAGTAGGGGAAAAAAATACTTTGACTTCAATTAAATTTTGTGGACCTTTCACTCCTTTCCCCTCGTATTCTTTCGTGTTTGTATATCTTCTGTGCCGCGTGAGTGTGAGATATATCCGTGAAAATGCAGCGTTCAAAGATGCAAAACGTTACGCGAGCGTTATTACGTTTGCGCTCGTTTTCTGTTCGAGCGAAACCAATGCGAGATGAAGATACGCGCGCGTGACTGGTGGTTTTTTACTTGTTTTTTCTCCTTCTCTTGAAATACGAGCAACAAGGGATTTCTCTTCATTTTTGCGCGCAAAAAAGAGACCTCTCTCTGTCTGCGGTGTTAGACGGCGAGGTAAAGATAAAGAAGACAAAGAAGACGCGGACGACACGTTGCGACGATGACGATGCCGAAACAACAACAACAACAACCACCGCAAAATACTGCGCATCTCTTTTCGTATACATTATCACCATCATCCCCCAAGAAAAACCGCGCGTTCCTCGTCACCACCGTCCTCTCTCTCATCCTCTGCGTGCTCTCGGTCACGTTCGACCGCAAGTTACCGCGCGCTTTGAGCGCATCATCGTCCTCAAATCCGTTTATATTTAGCGAATCGCGAGCGATGGCGACGGCGACGACGATAGAGCAGCTTGGCTCTCGCGCGGTTGGAACGGAGAGCGAACAACTCGCGTTTGAGTTTATTCGAAGGAGGGTGGAGACGATTCAGAAGAAATATTCAGCGACGAAGGCGAGCGGCGAAGAGATTGAAATTGAAATTCGGGACGACGCGTTCAGCGGGTTGAGGAAACGAGACGCGGACGAAATCACGAGGAACCCGAAAAGGAGGAGTGGTCGTGCAAGGACGACGAACTTAGGTGGGTACGGCGGCGAGGGAGCGAACGACGAAGAGAACGAGGAGACGAACGACAACGCGAAGAAGAAGAAGTGGGGGATATCGGACGTGTACAGGTACGATAACTTGAGGTCTATTTCCGTGCGAGTGCGACGGCGGAGAGACACCGTTTCGTTTAGTAGTGGTAAAGGTGGGAAGGACGAGGAGGAGTATCACGACAGAGACGAATACGAAGGCGACGTCAACGATCCGTATAACAACGATATAAATAACAAAATGCACGTGATTGCGATTTCCGTGCACGTGGATACGGTGTCGACGTCGTCGGGCGGGTCAGACAACGCGGCAAGCTGCGGGATTGCTTTAGAAGTGTTAGAAAACGTGGCGAGTTTGGCGACGAACAAAGAGACGAGAAATTTTCTACCGGCAAAGACGGGGATAGTGTTTCATTTCTTAACCGCGGAAGAAGTTGGATTAATCGGCGCGACGGCGACGATGAAGTCACACCCTTGGTTTCGACAGAAGAACGCGAAACCGTCGGTGATTGTAAATTTAGAATCCATGGGAAGTGGAGGACCGCAAATGCTGTTCAAGACGGAAAAAGGTATACACGGAGAAACGTTTGAGAGACGCATGCTGGAAACGTGGGCGGAAAGTGTCCCGTATCCAAACTCGGCGAGCGTGTACGGACAAATTTTTAGATCCGGGGTGATCCCCTCGGAAACGGACGGGAGAGTATACAACGAAAAAGGTGCGGCAGTGATTGATTTAGCGTTTGTAGAACGATCGTTCGTGTATCACACGTCGAGGGATAGAGTAAAAGGCATGCGACGTGGGAGCGCGCAAGCTAGTGGCGAAAACATCGTCGCTTTCGTTGGCGCGTTCTTACAAAAACGCGACCAATTCGCCGACGTCGATTCCGAGTTGAATCCAGATATTTCATTGCGTCAAGGCGTGGAATCACACGCGTGGTACGTTCGACCGGGGTTTATTCTGGCGAAAACAAAGTTAATCGTTACCGAACCGTTCACGTTAGCTTCGTTGCGCTCGTTAGTGTTCTTCAGCGCGTTTTCGATGTTCTTCGTCGTAAAGTACGCATTTGGTGCGCACTTTGAGAAGATTCAAAGCAAGAGCGAAAAGATATGGCAGCTCGCCATCGATACCATCTTCAAAGCGATGATTGCCATTCCTTTGGTTGGTTTTGTTATCCCTTTGTTTGCTATATTCATGGGCACAGCATTTGGCGCGATGACCATGTTCACCCTCGCCTTTCTCGTCGGCGAAGCGATGCCGCTAGGTAGTTACTCCGCATTCTTTATGCTCTTCGCGGGTGCATTCGGATGCATCGGGAGTATATTTGGGTATAACATAGCCTCTGGTTTCTTGTATTGGCACCTCATTCCAATCGACGTCGCCTTCAGGGATCGATATGCGACTGAAAACGCCATCAAGTGGTGTTTGTTCAGCGGTAAGACGTTCTTCACGTCTGTTTTAGCGTGGGCGGTAAGGAAACGCACGGATTCCCACGCCACCATTTGGCTCGCGAATTTAGCAATGTATGAATTGGTTTTCGTGTTTGCACCAGTGATTGCTCGGCAAAGTGGTTTCTTACATTTCATGCCGAGCGTTTCCATCGTCCCAAATGAAGAAAACAATGAAGAAGAAAACAACAAGGTGAAAGAGAAGAAAGACGACGACGATACGGTTTCCTCAAACAGCGCCGCTACCGCCGCCGCTGCAAAGGCGGGAAAAACAACGACGCAATTGATCGGTCACAATTCTAAAGGTGAATTAGATATTTTCGCGACGACATCACCGAACCAATATTTGGCCATGTTGTGCGCTATTCCGTGCATATGGGTCGTCACGCCGCTCTTGTTTCGAGCGGTGGCGACATTTTCCGCGGTGCAATCGCGCGCCGATCCAACACTCGGCGATGGACATCCGCTCGTGTATTACACTTTAGATAGACTTCTTGGCGGTGCTTTAGGATTTGTCGCATGTGCGATGTTTTTTTCTGTCCCGGTGATATCCTTAGGCGCAACATTGAAGGAAAGGCAAACGTATAAACTCATGGTCGTCGCATTCGGGATGTTCCTTTTCGCGACGTTCACGTGTGGCGTGTTTAAAAACATCCGATTTACTGCCGTCGCACCACAACCAATCATCTTGACGCACGTGACACACATTGATGCGCACAGTTACGTGACTTCTGATTTCATCGCGCTCGCGAGAGTGGGCGCTGGATCGAGTTTAGCACCAGTAGCGATGGCTTTGCGCGACAACTTACATTTGTTGGTGGACCCGCCGCGAGCACTGCCTACGTCAACATTTGTAGCAACGGTTAAGGATGTAAAGCACGACGACAAAAGCACGACAACAGATGGCGAAGAGAGTGGTTACGATAACGAAGACGCGAAAGCGAAGGCCGCTCGAAGAGAACAGCTGCGAATAGAGAATGATCAGCGCTTGAAAAGCATCCACTCGCGCGCGATTCAACGCAAGCAAGCTGAAGGACACAAACACATGTTCCATCGCATATATTCCGCGTTCACAAACTTCCGCTTAAACACGCGTTTTGGCGGTGACTGCACGGAGTCGGTTGATTTTGTGACCATGAAAACAGACCGTGCGTGTATCGTTCGTGGGTACGATTTGAGCTATTACGAATCCGTCAATAACCCAAAACCTATCTTGTCGGATATGCGCGCGAATAACATGACGGCGTCGGAAATGCCCGAATTGCGTAGAACTGGTACTGGGCCAGATAAAAAAACCATTCGATTAGAAATCGACGTCGCGAAAGCGGTCAGCTGGACGGTTGCTATTGAACCGCAGTGTGCTAAGAAAGCGGCTTTGGTGGACCCGTCGAACCCGTCGGAGTTGACCTGGATCGAAGTCGACAACGAGAAGACCCAACAAGTGGAAAACACGCCTTTTACCGTGCGCCAAAAAGGCAAGCGCATCTTGTTTAGCGGTTCTGGTCGACTCACAGCCGGCGATGTAGTTGACATGTTCATCGTTCCGGCGAAAAACAACAAACACGCGCACGCCGGCATGAGCGAGAAAATTCAGCAAGACTTGGAGTTCTTTTGCCGAACGCGAGGGGCGGTTTTACGCACGGATTTTGAAACGCGAACGGATTTGATGGAAGATATCATCGGTACAAACGGTTTGCCTCGAAACGTGGCGCCGTTTGGGAAGAGCGATTTACCGAGATGGTATTCTTTAATTCGTGACATCGATTTATCGCCGCTTTAGTGTAGTATTTTACACTTCCTAATATTAATAATTACTAACGTTTATTCTTCGGTTTCGCTTTCGCTTTCGCGCTGAATATGGACTCATTCTTGATTCTTTTCCGACTCATCGCGGCCGCATCTGTCACGCCGGTGGTATCGCGTCGTCCTCGCTTCCTCGCCATCGCCATTTTCGCCCTCAAGTCATCCTCGCGACTCCTCGGCAATAACTTCACCCCACCATCTTCCCCGCTCGCAAACCCCATCTTCCTCCCTTCATCGTCCCTCCCTCTCTCTTCTTTCCTCCTCTCCCGATTACTCCTTCTCAACCGTTTATTTGCTTCGTAGTCTGAACTCCATCTCTCCTCCGCCCGTAATCGATCCTCGGCGTATCTCGACAACCGTTCTTTCCCTTCCCGCTTCATTCTCTCTTCCTTCTCTAGCGAACTCATCTGATCGATATCACTGCCTCTCTCCACCATAACTCCATCGATGCCAGCGTATTCCATAGTTCTCCCTCCTTTCACCTCGACGTCGTCCGGAACGTACACGTCTCTCTCGTGCGCTCGCCTCGCCCCTCGCACGCACACGAATTCCCCCCCTTTCGGGTCCGTGTGAATCTCAATCTCTTTATTACAACACCGGTGACTTAACATCACGAACGAGTATATCGGCGTGGACAGATAGTTCCCAACTTTACTTTTCCTCGCGTTAAATCTCACGCCTTTCGCGATTAAAGGTGCGTTCGAGCAGTGTAAACATCGCATAGGAAACGGCGCTTCAAACCGTACCGTTAAAAAACCACTTTGTTTTCGTTTCCCGAGCGCTCCGTGCGTGTTTTTAAATCTTCCATCACCTCCACCTTCGGTCGGCGTGAACGTGGGCGGGTAGTAGAAGTTGTCCGCGCGAGAGGCTTTCAAAGTCGACATTCTTCTTTGTTATATAACAGCACTCGTCGGAGAGAGAGAGAGAGAGAGAGAGAGTACTTTACGAGAGAGAATAAAAGGAGTCGTCGTCGTCGTAACAGTGCTTACGCTTCCTTTCGAGTTGTCTTTCGTCGGACAGTCTGAGGAAAAAAATGAAGCAAAAATGCATCGAAAGAGGGCCGTCTGGCAGTCAAAAAAGAAAAAGTCTGCTCTCCTCGAACGCGACTATCTATTCTTCATTCTTTCGCGCGCGCGCGATATACACACACACGGTTTTATCGCGCAGTGATACTCTCCCGCATACACACGCGGTACAAACGAGAGACGACGAAAACGGCAAAAAGAGAGGGTGGTCGAGGAGTTCTTTTTCTTTGGTGGTTTTGTGCGAGTCAGAGAGTCAAGGAGAGTGCGTTGTCTGCTATTTTTCCCAACGGGTTCGTCGTTCACGTGTGCTGTGGGGGGAATTTAGTTAAAAGATAACGGAAGATTTAGAGAGAAAGGACGGAGAAGAAGAAGAAGAAGAAGACTTGAAACACACACACTCTCTCTCTTTCTTTCTCTCGATATGTCGTCTTCTCGACGAGGAAGCCAACAGAAGCGCAGCGCGGCGGCTTCGTCCTCTCGAGGACGACGCCAACACCAATCACAACAAGAAAGAGAGGAAGAGGAGGATTTGGGATCTACCCCTACTACGACTCCTCGCGGTGGCGAAGAGGGAGAAGAAGAACCGGAGGAGGCACCACAGGGGCAGCCGCGGGGACGACGAGCGCAAAATCAGACGACGACGACGTTTACGACTTCTGCGGGAACTGCGACGACGACAGGAGGGACGACGCCTTCGAATACTACTACCGCGGATAATACTACCATGGACCGAAACGTTCGAGCGAGGGTGGACCAAATATTCAACAGTTTGATTGAGAATGTGAACGAAGACGCTCGAGCCGGGATCGCGAGTTACATCGCGCAGTTAGCTCGAGATACGGCGTCTGGGGGTAAACCTGTCAAAAAACAACAAGAGTTGTTGGCGGAGTACGCGAAGAGCGCGAAGAAGAATCGTCAGATTCCTTCTTCTTCGGAAGGCGGCGGCGGGGCGGTTGACGAGGACGCGACGACGAGGACGAGCAAGAAGAAAAAAATGGCCGTGAAGGTGCCGCAAAAAGTAGAGCCGACGTGGAGAGAGTATGCGACGGAACATCAGTTGAGGGAGTTTTTGAACGCGAACGACGTGCCGTACGATCGAGCGGAAACGTGGACGAAGAAGATGTTGTTGGAGAGGTGCGAGCAACATTTAGCGAAGGTGTCAGAACCGGCTTTGAAAATCGGGAACGAGTTAGTTAGAGTTATCGCAGCGTTCGAGGCGTGGATGCACGCGATCGGGAAGAAAAACGCAAACGATACGTTCGACGAAGTGGAAGGGGAAGAAGATAACGAACTTTTGTCCTCCTCGATGCCGAAGCTTGCGTCAATCGATACGGCGTCTGAAATTTTGAAAGAGCTGCGCGCGTGCGAACGCGAAGCGACTGGACATTTGGACTACATCAAAAACCATTTGGACCCGTTTAAGCTCATGCAATATCCAGCGTATGGGTGCTCGATACTGGATTTACCGTACGTGCACGTCAATCTTAGCAATCGCGTGATGCTCGGCTTATTTCCGATTTTGAAAGCAGCATCACACGGCTCGGAAATCGGAGGTAAGTTCTACGATTTAGGTCAGAAAGGACGGAATGCGAAGAAGAAAACAGGCGGCAATCTTGGGTCTACCTTAGGTTTAGATTTGGTGCAGAGCGCAGAAAGCTGCATGGACTACGTGTTTGGCATCATAGGAACGAGTTTAAACGAAACGAATTTGACGCATCCGGAGAAAGCGACGAAATTTCTCGTGGAATTGTGCGCGTTGCGAGATGAGTGGAGATGTTCGAGCAAAGATTCGGTGACGCCAAAGCTGACAATGTCGTTCCTACAGAAGTTAGCGTCGGACGATTCAAAGTTGAGAAAGTTATACGCGGCTGGGGAAAGAGAAGATGAGGATGATGAGGAACGAAGAAGGATTGTGATGCAGCTTCCGCCACACGCATTGACGCAACTCCACGAATCGTTTCATGGACCAACCCGTCCGAGCTCAGAGTATCGCGTGCCGGTCGAACTGACGTGGGAATGTCTGTGGATACCTTCGACGCCACCGTTGAAAGTGTTGAGTGGTAGTGAAATTGGCGGCGAGAATAGCGACGGAGGCAACCACAACCACAACAACGCAGGGAATATTAACAATACAATTACCAATAACAACGACGACGATGATGACGACGACATCGACGGCGACATCGACGACGACGATAGTGCTTTTTTGAACTCGGCCCGAGATGTTATAGCGAATTCGAGGCGATTAAGAGAAGACTTTGATAGGAGAACAAATCGTGCGAATAGATTTGATACCCCCCCGGCGAATAGATTTGATACCATTTTGAATAGATTTGATCGGGGTGCTATGGCGCGAGCTAATGATGCACACAGTGCTCGACTTCATCCGTACGCGGGTTTTCCTCCGATGCTTATGGATGATGAGGATGGTGATGAAGAACACGACGTCGACGACGATGATGATAACGACGAAGCAGACCCAGCATTCGACTCACGTGAGCGAAGACGCGAGGAGAGAATGCGTCGACTCCGCATTTTGAGCACAACCGGAGTTGGGAGCGCGAGAAGTCGCGCACAAGAACTCTTGCAACATTTAGAGCGATGGGATCGGCGCTACGTAGATACCCAGCGTGAGCACGAGGAACGCGAGGAATTCGATTGGAGAATGACTGCTACGCGCGATACAGACAGAAGAGACAGAGAACGACGAGACCGAAACGAGCGCTTAGAGCGCACCCTTCTGCGCGATACGAACCGATACCGTACCTCCGAGCATCGGGTTCCGGGTATATTCAGTCGCAGGGAGAATATGACGCTCTCTGACGCTGCCACCATCCTTCGGTCAAGAGGAGCAACTAGAGAATGGATGCAGGAAAGAGAAAGATCCACACATGAACGCTCTCAAGGGATGCGGATGCGCGATGATAGATTTGGTCGAGTCATGGATTTACACTCCCCTTTCATACCTTCGGACAGAGCTCGACTAGGTACTCCGCGCGCGGGTGTGTTCAGACCTAATCTGAACCCGGTTGATATTGCTAGCGTGACGCATACAGTCACAAATCTCGTTCGCAAACTTCGCTCGATTGGTCCACCACCGGATGGGCGTTGGAAATCGCGCTCGCCGATGTTTATACGTCTAATTGAACACATCGTGCGTTGGGAGCTTCTAGGAAACGCCACGTTCATCACGCCGGACTTTTATCCCCAAAGATTTCCAGTAGCGGAAAGATTGGCGAAACTCATTCCTGAATCCGGTCGTTGGATGGTCGTCTTAGTTCGCGGTTTAGGCTTGCACTGTGTGCCAATGCTTCACTGCATTTTACACGGCTTGCGTTCGGATAGCCCAAAGATGCGAGACGTCGAAGGCCACCCTGGGGCGATTTTTTGCGCAGGGGCGGCGACGTGTGTTCGATTCGCGCTCGAGTCTATTGTCGAGAACGATGGGAAACCGCCTAGCATTTTGTCACAAGAGTACTGGAAAACGCTCGCGCACGTCGGCGAATGTCTCATGTCTTGGTGCATTGGCGGTAAACGATATTTGCATGAAATTCCAGAGGAAAGTATCGTTTCGGACAAGAAAATGCGCTCGAGAGCAGTCGCGAGAAAAGCCGTCCTCGCGGGTCTCGCCGGTGATGATATCGATAATTGGGGCATCGCTGTAGCGAAAGGTGCGCCGTTGATGCTGAGCGCCTTGGCGCAAACGGAAACGGTGAGCCAACAAACAATGGACGGTGTCTCTGGTGTTTTGTTTCTCCTATCGCGTCTCATAACGAAAGAAGCGAGAACCGATCCGCGCTGGCGCAACGCGCTGCGAACGGCGAAAACAAGTACCCTCCCGAAAGAAATCATCACGAGTCTGTTTGAGTGCCAAACTTGGGCGAACGAAGTCACCGCCGCCGTAAAGCGGACGATGGCGGGTGAAACCCCGATTGACGCGCTGATTGAGAAAGAATCGAACGATTCTGCTTCAAGCGAGATCAAGAAGAGCAGAAAGCGACCCGCGCCGGGCTCGGAGATGCAATCGGTACAAAATTTCGATTTCAGAGATCCAAAGAATACGCGCAAAGGCATTCGATTCGGGTTTTTGATTGCGCTTGTCGCGACATGGTCGCACGGCGAAGCTGGATTCGTCGACGCGAAGTATCTAGATAAATTCATCGATAACGATGACGACGATCTTTATCGCGAAACCAAGCATCGTAAGAAGAACATCAGCACTCCGACGAAACGGTCAGCGATGGAGGCGTCGGCGCATGACAGCGCGACTGCAACATCATCAACGCATCTCTTCAAGATCGTCCTCTCTTCGCTCGAGCGATGTGGCGACGGGCTGCTCGCTGCTGTTGAACCGCTCGCGAGAATTGGATGGGCCCTCGATGGCGAAAACTCCGGCATCCGCGGCGTCTTACAACAGATAGGTAAATCTAAGTTCTTAGGGGAATTTTCCGGGGAGTTCCCGGTGCACTCGCCTTCGCAACAGCTGGTGGATATGATCCAATTACTCTTGCACGCTGCTATTGAGTTGCGCAATTTCGACTCGAATGGGGCAGGTGACACCGTGCACGCGTCCTATCATCACCTCGAATCGCCACGAGAGATTCTTGAAAGCCTTCTCCATCACGCCAATTGGAAGCGATCGTTCAGTTGTTTAGAATGTATTGCGCCGAACATGTTTTACTTTGGAAGCTCTTTAGATTTAGTTGGCGCGGCAAATGTCGTTTTTCCCCCATCTTTTCGTGTGTTACGTTTGAGGAACGATTTGAAACGTCTGTTGAGAGACATGCACGGGAACGTGCCGCACATTTCGGCAAAGTTGCGACGCGCGATGCCCTGCGACGACGCGTGGCGAGCAATTAAAAATGCCATCGGTCCGTTGTTAGGGAGAACATTTACGTGCTCGTTTGATAGCGAGGACGGTGTTGGAAATGGTGTTGCGAGAGAAGCCTGGACAGTTTTGATTCAAGCGTTGTTGGAAGGACATCCGACGCGAGTGGGACCGAGCGAAGCGGTGTTCACCTCGTGGTCAAATGCTAAGGCTTTACGAACGGACTCGATGATGTCGTTGAGTGCCATGCACGGTGGTGGTGATAACGACAACCCACCTTCATTTGAAGGTGCGTTGCGCACGCTTCGTTCTGATTGTTCTCCGCACGCCGCACGCTTTGCCGGGCGTATCGTCGGTTTACTCATCTCCAACGAAAAGACCGCGGATTTGCCGTTAGTCCCGTGGTTGTGGCAAGCGCTTTTGCACAAACCGCTAAAGGCGGAGTTGTTAGCGCAAGTCGACGATGATTTTAAGCGCACGTTGCTTCCAATCAAGACGTGTGATTGGAATGATCCCAAAATCAGCTGGGTGAAAGAGGACCCGCCGGCGTTTACCATCGCCGCGCCGACGCGTGCGGATCCGAACAGAGTGAAAGAACTCCTACCCGGCGGCGCGAACGTTTTCGTCGACGAGCACAACCGTGGTGAATACGTCGATTTATACGCGCAACAGTGCATGTTGCGGTGTTCAACTGCACCAATCAACAACACATCCGGTATGCCGCCGTCGTCTTCATCCTCGCCGTCGTTACAAATCGACGAAAGCGATACTATTACATCTAACCAGGACATTCGGGTCAACCTCGCGGCGTTTACGAGCGGCTTCGACGAAGTCGTCCCGCGCGAACTCGTGAGCAGTTGGGAGTGCGAAGACTTGGAACTCCTTGTCTGCGGTTTACAAGACATCGACGTCGCCGCTTGGGAACAAGCGACCACGTACGATCCGAAACCACCGCCAAACTCCACCGCTCCCGGCGTCGTCGCCGCCGAAACGCGCTCGCGATGGTTCTGGGACGCCGTCAAATCCATGAACTCGGAGCAAAAGCACGCGTTGTTACACTTCTGGACCGCGTTTCGGAAGCTCCCTCACACCGGGTTCCGCGGTTTACGCTTCAAACTGCGCTTCGACGACCAAAAATCCGCCAAACACTTACCCATGGCCCAAACGTGTTTCCTCACCTTGCGCGTGCCGAAATACGTCAGTCAAGAAGAGACGAAAGAGAAACTGGTCAAAGCCATCAGCGAGTGCTGCTTTGGGTTTGGTTTTAGCTAAATTTAGGACAGAGAATAAGAGAGAGAGAAAGTGAGAGAGAGAAATCATCTCGACTGCGCGAATTAGAAACCGAAACATCATCGTTGTCATTGTCATCGTATTCATACTCCGCGCTGAAAATTCAAAATTTGCCTCAGTTTTACTCAAGTGGTTAAAAGTAAAAATTTCTTCAAAAACGCTCTCCTTATTGTTTACAATGCGCAGGAATACTCCCTTTGCTGCGTCGTAAAAAGAGGAAGAAGAATGGTAGCAGCGACTCCTCCTGCGTCTGGTTTCGCTTTGCACGCATCGAAACAACCAGCACCGAAAACACTCGCGGAGAGATTCGAACAATTTCTCGTCCAACATCACCTCGAGGCGTTGCGACAGATTTTAAAACATTCGGACACTCGGACGCCGCATTCCATCCACGTGTGCGCGATTGAATTCGCACACGCGTTGCCGCAGTTAGCGAACGCGGTGTTAGCGCGACCGACGACGTCTATGGGGGTTTTGGACGAAGCGGCGAGAGCGGCGCAGGAGATTGTAAGAGTGCGAATGGTGGAGGATTTGAGGAGGGAGTTGGAAGCGGAGAAGCGAAGAGGCGGAGGAGATGATTTTGAAGGAGAGGAAGACATCGACGAGAAAATGAAAGAATTCGCGCGAAGGCACAAGGTGAAACAAACCGTTCGCGTTCGCGTGGACTTTGAACGGTTCAAAAGCTCCTTTCCGAGTTTGAACATTTCCAGGTACGTCAAGAACGAACACGCCGGTCGCATGTGGACGATGAAGGCGAAAGTGACCAGAGTTGGGTTGACGAAGACGTTCGAGAGCGACACGCTGTACGAGTGCGCGAAATGCGGTCACCGGTTTTTGTTGCCGAGGAATTTGGAGGATGGGAGGCCAGAACCGACGATGCCGGAGGAGTGTCCGAGCGCGGCGGAGATGGAGAAGTACAGCGCCGCAGACTCTGAGAGATTGAGTAAGAAAACGAAAGCGTGCACGAATCGAACGTTTCGTCGAGTGGAATGCACAATGCCGGTGGCGAGAGATTATCAAGAGATTTGCGTACAAATATGCGAAGACGAGGAAGATGAGGAAGATGAGGAAGAAAGCGATTCGGACGGCGACGATGATGGATTCGAGGCGGACGCGCAAAAATTAGCGCATTCGGGGAACGACGCCTCCGCTCGACCGGGACGAATAGCACGCAAATACTTCCCCGAAGACGACTCAGAAAACGACGACGTTGATTCCGACGATGAATTGCGAGCGATTGGTTTACGCTCTAAAGCGAATTTAGGCGGTGCGCAAAAACATTTGCTCGTCGTCCTAAAAGACGACCTCGTGGACGCTGTCAAGTGCGGCGACGAACTCCTCATGTCCGTCGTGATTCGTCGACGATGGTTGAAAGCCAGTCGGGATAGAAGGTGTGAAATAGAGCTCGTCGCGCATTGTAACTCACTCACCGTTTTGAGCGTTGATGACGAGGAAGGAAACGCCGGCGACCGGAAAACGAACGACGTCGAGGACGACCAAGAGTACGAAGAGATGAAGGCGTCGTTCGAGAAGTTTTGGCAATCGACGAGCGCTCAAAAGTATCCGTTGCGAGCGAGGGATATCATATTGAAATCGTGTTGCCCGCGAGTATTTGGTATGGCTGGAGCGAAGTTAGCCATGGTGCTCGCCTTAGTCGGTGGCGTCGCTCGAGAGGATGTCAAGACGAAAACGAAAGTGAGAGGCGAGGTGCACTTATTATACGTCGGCGATCCGGGTATAGGTAAATCGCAGTTGCTAAAAACCGCGTGTCGATTAGCGAAACGGTCCGTGTTTACCACCGGTTGCGGTTCAACTGCTGCTGGTTTAACGTGTGCTGCCGTTAAAGACGCCACCACCGGCGAGTGGGGTCTCGAAGCTGGCGCGCTCGTCCTCGCCGATAAAGGCACGTGTTGCGTAGATGAATTCGATGGTATTCGCGAACACGAGCGGGCCACGATTCACGAAGCCATGGAACAGCAAACGTTATCGGTTGCTAAAGCTGGGATTATTGCCACGTTGAATTCGCGAACGAGCGTTATTGCGGCGACGAATCCTAGAAGAGGCACGTTTGACGATCGAGAGAGTTTAGCGGTGAATACCGGTTTAGCGCCCCCGTTGCTTTCTCGATTTGATGTCGTTTTAGTCCTGAGAGATGCCAGAGATCCAGAGTGGGACGAGCGCGTCGCGTCGCACATACTCGGAGAAGTGGATGATAACAATAACAACGGTACCATTAATAAGCGGTTAAAGCTGTCCGCATCGGCGCAAAAGAAACCGTTCTCCTTTGACGGATGGCGCGCGAGTCAAAACGCGGGGAACGCCAACAACATAAACATAAACAATCGAGAACTGTACGTTCCCGCAAATGACAAAAATCGCTACCGAAGTTATAGTCAAAAAGGATTCGGTGACGATCAACTCTCAGATTCCGACGAGGACGATGAAAAGGAAACCGCCGAAGATGTCGAATTTTTTGACGAATCCACCGCTCTTTGGAGCTTTTCGCGCGTGAAAAAATACATCAAATTTGTCAAATCGCGATTTGAACCAACGTTGGACGAAGACGCGGAAAGAATGCTCTCCGCGCACTACCAAAATAGACGCAGGCAAGTCGCAGAAAACAGAGTGGAATTAGGACGAGCGACCGTGCGCGCGTTGGAATCATCCATTCGACTGGCGCAAGCGCACGCAAAACTGTGCTTTCGCGAGGTTGCGACAAAAATAGACGCCACGGTGGCCATCGAACTCATCGGATGCAGCGAAGACGAAATGATGGGTAATAATATGAATCATATCGGGCAAAAAGGCGTTGGAATCTTAATGCGAGATTTTGCTCGATATCCTGATAGACAGCTGAGTAAAGCTTTTAAAACTTTCGATTTTGACATCGACGGGGATGAGTTTCGATAGGTGTTTCGATAGGCATTCTTATTGTTACTAAGTAAAATATAGTGAGTATGTTATATACAAATAACTCTCCCTCGCTCGCTCTCCTTCTTTCTTTCTCTCTCTCTCTCTCTCTTTATATATATAGTATTATTTCCTCTTTGCGTCCTCCTTCTCCCCGTTCTTCTTCGCCTCCTTCTCCGACTTCTTCTTTTCCGCAGGAGGCGGACTCATCACTTTCGCCAAATCCGCGAACGGGTTCGGTTTCTCCTCCGGCATCCACGGCCTTTGCAACTTTTTATTCGAACTCCCGTCTTTTCCGAGCACGTGCACTTGAAACGCCGGCGTCTCCATCATGTTCAGCGGCAACATGATCGATTGCAACACGATAGGCGGATTCAACTTGAAATAAAAATGCAACACCGACGTCATCAAAAACCCGAACGCCTGGCTCGTCCCCGCTTTCTTCACCTCTCTCAAATCGTGTTCGAAATACGTCAACGTCTCCTTCTTCTCCTCGCCGTTGTTGTACGGGTCCTTCGCCGTAACCTCCACGGTATCTTCGCTCAATTTTTTCTCCTTCCTTTTCACTTGCTTGTACATGTAGAAGATGACTACGTAACATAAGGTCACGGAAATTGTAAACGCCATCCGGATTTTCGTCTTGGTCTCTTCGTCGTTCCAATCGATGCCTAAGCGTTTGCTTCCCATGAGGACGATCGGGGCGATGAACATTTTCGGTTTCAATTGCGGAGGTTTCGGGAGGTCATCCTCTTCTTCTTTATCGTCGTCGTCGTCAATAATCTTGTTCGCTTTTGATTTCACCATTTCCATCGTTTTGCCTTTCTCTTCTTTCTTCTCTTTGTTACTATTATTGCCGGTCGTCGTCGTCTCTTTCGCAGTGTTGCTCATCTCTCTCCCCTTGGATTTTCAAAAATGTGCTGATTATGATTTTGATGTGTTTTTGATGACAAAGAGCAGTCTCTCTTTTGCAAAGCTGAATATATACACGTGCACTTCTTTTAAGTTATGTGCGGTCTCTTTCTCCTTCTTCGTTTCGCAAAACAAAGTCAAAGAGTCTCTTTGTTGAAAGAACTCGTGTGTCTGTTGGGGGGTGTGAAAGATGATGTGTCGAATAATAAAAACGTTCGTTGTGTGATTTTCCTTCTTTTTTTCCTTTTTTTGTTCTTCTGTTCTTGTTCTCTCGATGTTCTTGGTGTTTGACCACCTGTTGCACTCTTTTGCCTCGTAATTATGGTCGTTTTCTGGGGCGGGGCAGTCAACGGAGAGTTTCTCTTTTAAAAAATTTGAGAGAGATTTTTACACCGCAAAAACACCAGAGAAAGATTATCCATCGAGAGATCATTAATATCTCCCCCATCGTATCTCTCTCTCTGCACTTTGCGCGCTTCTGTTGTTTCCTCCTCTCTGTTGATAAACGCAGAAACACACGCACACAGATACGCGTTTGGTATATAATAACACGCGCGCGAACATGTTTGCATTCTCGCTGAAGACGGCGTCTTCCTCTGCCTGCACCGTGATGAATGATGAATGCTTCTCGGGGAGGAGAAGGACGATAAAACGATTTGAATCCATCGTTCCCAGAGCGAAGAAAACGACGAAGAAAAAAGGAGGTTCGGGAGACCGAGGAGGAGGTTCCGGAGGAAGTGGTGGTGGATTCAGCCAAGACTGGGCGAACTACGGCTCGTTCGACGAGTCGTACTTTGAAGACGCGGATACGATGTATAAACCGTCGCAAATGTTCAACACGACCAAGGCGAAGAGGAAAAGCGGCGCGCAAAACGTGCTGGAGATTTTGGCGGAGGAGAGGAAACAGAGAAGGGCGCAGAATTACGTGAAATACGAAGAGGAGAACTGGGAGGAAGAGGAAGAGGAGGAGTATTGGGAGGACGAGGAGGAGGAGGAAGTCGAGGAAGAGTACGTGAACGCGAGCGCTCCGGCGGCGTCGGCGCAATCGACGATGGGAAGCGTAGAGAGTAAGCCGAAACCAACGAAACCGAATAACCCACCGGCGAGACGAGCACCACCGCCTCCGCCGGCGCCGAAAGTACAATCTACGCCGAAACCGAAACCGAAACCGAAACCGCAACCAGTGAAGAACGAAACGCCAGAGGAGGCGAAGGCAAAGGCGACGAAAACGCTCGCCAAGTGGGGGTTTCAGGAAGAGGATATCGCCGAGGCGATGAAGAACGCGTCCGACGGGTCGACTGCGAAGCAAATGCAGATTCAAGTTCTCGATTATTTATTGGAGACGGCACCGTTGGAGAATATCCCGCAAGAATATCTCATGGACGCGAAGCAAAAAAGAATGTAAAATATAGATGAGAACGAGAGAGAGAGAGAGAGAGAGAGTAAAAAGAGTAAGAGCAGAAAGTAATATAATACAAATTGTAATGTAAAACAACCAAAGATATTAACGCTATATGATCATGATAATGTTTCCACAACTAGAACTTCTGAAACCATATTGAGGTTGCTAAACACGCGTACGCGCACAACAACATGGCGCCTTTTAACCAATTCGACGTGCCGTCTACGACGTTTGCGTTGACGACTAAAACGACGACTAATAAGCTCGCGGATTCAAATAAACCAAAATCTAAGTTCATCGGGACAGAGATCATCCATCCGATCAAAACGGTGACTGGAATGACGAGTAAAGCAAACTGCGTGGAACTTCCGATTGCAACGCCGATGGAAATGTCCATCTTGTTCTTTCTCGCAAACATCACCGCCGCGGTGATTTCAGCCGCACAACCAACCAATGGTAACACGATCGTTGCAATGAACGCCATGGGTACACCCCATTGATGCGCGGCGCCGTCGATGGAACCCACGAGCACGTCGGAAAGTGAAGCAATAAACCCAGTGATCACCGCTAACCAAATCATCGCGGAAACTTTCGTCAACGAATCGTCTTTGTGCTCGTAAGCCATCTCGTCCCCGCGTTCGAAACCAAACAAGATGTTCTTATCATCTTCTCGAGCACCTTTCCCTGAAAGCGTTTCAGTGAGTTTCTTGTTCAATTGCGAGAGTTTACGTTGCATGGAATTGACTCGAGTTTGGGTGCTGACTTGCGTCAACACGGACCCCCATTTCAGCATGTTCAATTCTTTCTTCTGCGCGATGTCTTTCACCGCGGATTGCCAACGTAATTTTGCAAGTTTCGAACCACCGCCTGCGTTGGTAATATCTAATGCACCACTATTTTTCACCGCGTTTTCTGGAATTGGAGACACCGGAGGCTGTGGCACCGCTGAACCTCTTCCACTCTCTTCGTCGTCTTCTCTTTCCGCTTTTCTTGCTAGTATCGGCTTCGGATTGCTACTCGACGATGCCATGTTCTTTAAAGTCGCTCGTAAATTCTCCATCGAACTCGTTTTCATCTTGAACATAGACTCTGTCGAGCCGGTCCTTCTCACCGCTTTTATTTTCTTCTCCTCTTTTGCTTTCCTCTCGTGATCCTCTTCTCCTCCGTCCTCGTTTTTATTCTCGCTCACGAACATGTGCTTATGCGTCTTCAACTGAAACACCAAAAACGCCATGTACCCAGCCAACAAGAACACGCTCGATACCCTCGACACTCTCAATATGTCCCTCTCTTTCTCCTCTTCAGTCGTCCCACTCATCGACGTCTCGCTCATCACGCTCGGTAGCGTCAAGCTCAATACGCTCAACAACAACAAACCGGCATTCAACTGCGCGCCTTTCCTGTTGTGCGTCTGCTCGCTATATTTCAATCCTCCAAAAAAGAAACTCGCGCCCAAAACGAGCAGCGTGTTCGTCAATATCGACCCAAGTAAACTCAGTTTCACTAACCGCGTATCTCCATTCCTCAACGCCATTAAAGAGACGATCAGTTCTGTCACGTTCCCGAACGTCGCGTTCAATAATCCGCCCAACGTTTCGTTCGTATGCGCGGCGACTTCTTCCGTCACGAACCCAAGACGTTCGGCTAAAGGAACGATCGCCAACACCGAGAAGAAGAAGATCGGTCCGGGAGACATATTCTTTCCCGCGTGGCCTAACGCCAGCGCAATTGGAACGAACAAAAGCAAAATGCAAATCTTCGTCGAGAACAAAACGACTTTCACGCTTCTGGCGAATTCGATGCCAACTTTTACGCCGGATTGCGCGTACGCTTTCGGACTTCGCGGGGATCGTAAACTCGACTCGTCTTCCTCCATTTCGTCCTCTCCGTTCTCTCCTCTTCTTCGCTCTCTTTTTCCACCGCTGCTGCTGTTCGCGCTCAACAACTGCTCGGAGGATACGTTCAAAGCGTGTTCCACATTTGTGTTCGTCTCGGAGACGTTTTGGTGCTCAATTTCCCGTTGAGGAACGACGACGACGATGGTGTCCTCCTCCTTGGTGGACGACGACGAGTGCGTGGGAATCTCCAAAGGTTGGATTTTCGAGGATCGTTGGTTCCCTCCTTCTCGCGCCACGGGGGTTCCGCCGCGACTGGCCGCGACGGTGGTTTCCTCCATGTGTAGAGTTTGTGAAGAGAGTCTGACGACTGAGTAGGGGAGTTTGTGTGAAGTAATAGTAAACCTATTAAAGCGCAAACAACGCGATGACATCTCTCTAAACTACTCTCTATTTTAAAAGCTAAATAAGCTACTACACGCGCGCATTACTCTTCTACGATCATCGGCTCTTCTTTACCACCGAGGTTTTCGCAGATGATTTTCCTTCTTTGACTTTTACCGTTTGCGTCTCCACGTTGGTGACTTCGTGCGCTTTCTCATCCGCCGGTTTCCATAAATACGCGCTTTCGGCGATGAAGGAACAATCGACCAAAGGTCGATTGTTCCGTCTCGCCTGGTTTATTTTCGACGTCGGGAGGACTAAACCGGTTGCCTTGTTTCTTTTACCGTGCTCGCCGACGATGACGTGCGTCGTGCGGTCGTCTTTGACTATAGATTCGGTTCTTTTGGCGATATCTGCGTTATCGATGAAGGTTTCTTGGACCGTGGCGCCTAAATTTTTCGCCTCTTTCCAAATCTGGGAATCTTTCGGGACTTCGTGGATTTTGAACACGTTCGTAAAGCAGATGAAGCAGTTTCGCAAGATACTTTTGCGCTCGAGCGATAACAATTCAGACACGCACGGCCAATACTGTCCGTCCGCGCTGCCTCCGTTTTGTAAAAAATGTGGCACCGCTTCTCGAAACATCATTCTATGAACATTTCTCAATCGAGGTAAAATGTTATCGACCAAATAGGAATCGTTCTTCTCAGATTCGTCCGTCATGTTATAGAAATGCGACAGTTTCAATTCTTCCAACGACTCTGGAAAGTAATAATACGGTTTCACTTGCATCACCGCGCACTCACCGTCCCACATCTCCGGTTTATCTTCTACTACGATCGTCACCGATTCCGCGCCTTCCAAAGCGTCGTTTACGATTTTTGTTCGAACGTCCACCCATTGGTTCACCTCGCTGTTCCATTGCTTCATCCCTTTGATTCTATTCACGTCTCGATTAAAATACTTCCCGAGCGGATCTAAAACTTGGTTCGCGATCGCCTCCGCGTACGCCTGACTCCCCGCCGTCACGATGTACAGCTCGTACATCTCCGAAAGTTCGCTCAAAAACCGCCTCGCTTGCGGGCGGATTTTCGTCAAGTATTGGTCGTTGACGTAAAAGAACTTATCCGGGCTCGATTCTAAACGAGATTCAATTTTCTTCTGCGCCTGTTTTATAATCTTCATCTCTTCCTCGCTCGTATTGCTCTCGCCCGGGTTTGGAAAGAGAAACTTCGTCTTCTCGACCGAGTGCAAGAGGGTGGAGTCCAAATCTAAAACTAGAGGCAATTTGCCTCTTTGCAAAACGTCTCGAATAACCTCTCGATTGTTCACCGGAGACTCTTTAATCACGTGCGCCTTCGGTATCATTTTCATCTCATCATCTTCGACGAGTTTTGGCTGCACATCGACCAGTGTTCTCGATGGTGGTTTCATCGCGTCGTCGTCGTTTACTTTCTGTTGTTTCGTTGCTCTTTTGGGGAAATCTTCTTCGTCTTCTCCCTCAGTTGTTGTTAAAGGTTCCCGCGAGTCGTCGCGACTGCGCGCGCGATCGATGGCGCGTTGCGCCGGGCGCTTGAACGTTGTCGGCATTAAAGCTCTGACGAGTAAAGGGATCTTTCACTCCCTTTTTTGCGAGTAAACCCGCGCGTGTTTGTGTGTATATCTCGAAAAGTTGTTTTGACGATTTTAAAAAGTTTGTTGGTTTTGCAAAAGAGGAGAACAAAAGTCAAAATAAAATGCCTACGAAACGCGAATGAATGTGTTTTACATTGTGCTGCTCTATGTATGTCTTCTAATGCTATAACACACGCTTTTATGAAGAGTATCAAGTAGTTTCTGCTTCTTTCTACACTCGACAGATGTAGTTGTTACTTTTCGCGTTATACCGAACCCACCTTTGTACGCTCTTATCGCTCGCGCCGCCGGTTTCCGCGGTGGAGACTCTCAAATATCGAACGTTCATGCCGCTCAAGTTTAAGCTTGGGATGGAGAACTGGGCACTGATTGGACCGATTTCCCGCCGCGTTTCAAACCCTACTTTACGCTGGTTGAGACTCGCGTGGACGAGTAAACTGGTTTGCGTTTGACCTTTGAGGGATTTGTGTTGCCAGGTGACACATCTTCGAGTTTGGTCGTACATCGCGTGGTGGGTTCTTTGTTGTTGTTGTTGATTTTCCGACGTCGCGCGTTCGTTGCTCTCGGTTTGGCCACCACCGATGGCTTCGTTTTGGTCGTACGTGAAAGTGGCGTTTTGTGTGGCCTTGGGGAGCGGGAAGGAAAATTCCGTCGCCGAGGAGCGCACGTCGCTTCGCCAATCGCAATAGACGATGATTTCAATCTTAATTTGAAACGGTGTCGAGTCGTCAATGATGCACTGCACCTTGAACGGGGGCGTGAAATCGCTCGCAGACATGCGATAATTCATCAAGTTGAACTCCCCTCGAGGTGGTTGTAACAACGAAACCGTTCTATTTTCGTCCCAAGAGGATAAATCGCACGTCTCGTGGAAGTTACAGTCGTCGATGTTTGTGCCGAAACCGCTGCTCGTCGCGCGACGATTCGCACGTTCGCGACCGCCGATTTCTAAATCTTCCGGCATAGCCACGCGCACTCTGGTATCCTTTGCCGCTCGTAAAAAGTTACGCACTTTGACGCACCCATCGATATCCGCGTTGACTAATTCCCCGTCGCGACCGTAAACGACGTTGAGTTTATCGATCACGTCTACGAAAATAGCCTCGCCCGCGCCGTCGTCGGCGACGGAGACGTTCGTCGCAGAACCCGGAACTGTAGACGAGGACACTCTAACATCCCTGCCACTGTCTCTGTTGCTTTGACCACCACCGCTATTGCTACCACCTTTCGCTAAAACGTCGTCTACTTTGGACATTAAGTTCTTGGAAATTTTCGAGGACAAGATTTTATCAAACGCTCCGGCTGCTTTCTTATACGTTTGCGATTTTTGTCCGTCGATTACCGCCGTCTTTGCCGTGCCAATCGCTCTATCAACGCCATCAATTCCAGTCCTCATATCTAAGGTCTTTTGAATCGCGAGACGTCCAGTCGTTCCTAAAGCGCCTAACGCGCTCGTACTTTCCGAAACCACCACCGGATCGTTAAAAATGTGCTTCTCCAACGCCGCCGTACTCGTAGACTGCGGAATCCCGTAATCGACCATCTCATCGAGTAATTCGTACGTCAAAATAGCATTTTTCCTCACTGCATCTTCCGACAACGTCCCGCAATAATCCTTGATCACTTTCGCGATTCGATGCAACAGTTCCAAAACAAACGACGGCGAACAGTTCGCTCTCGTCGTCGCGACGACGTACACGCCGTTCGCTTTCACGTGCAAATAATTTACCCCTTGGTCGTTAAACGCCGCCGGCGCGGAGTGATCCATCGTCCCGCCTCCTCCTTCACCAACACCGTTAATCTCGTTCTCGTTCTCTTTCCCGATGATGACACCACCATTACCACCGTCTTCGTTTCTGTTCCTTTCAATCGCTCCCCAGAACTTGACCAAACGAAAGAAAATCTCAGCTTGATTTTCTGGCACATCTTTTCGATACTCGCGCTTGATAATCACGTCTCCTCGAGGCGCGACGATGAATATCGACGAGATGGCGTTCTCGTTGTTGTGCGATTTAGCAGAAAAACGCGTCGTCGTCGATGTCGCCATGGCAGTGGCCCGTGTTTCTTTTTCTAAAAGAGAAGAAGAGAAAAGTTCGTTGTCCCCCAAACCAATCCTCCCTGAGGTAAAAAACTGATTCTCTCTTGTTTTGTGCGCGTATAATAAATGATGGCAGGTGGTCAAAATTCAAAGCTGCGTAAAATAAAGCTCGACCACAGCACTCCGACTTTTCACCACCAAAGTTAGATGCGCGTCGCAGCTTTTCGCGCAAACGTAACAGCACAACAATTAGTGGTGTGTGTGTGTGTGTACAGAGAGAAACGCTTCGTGCGAAAAGGAAACGAATCAAAAGAAAAAAAAGATATTTAGGGTGTATGTTTTAGAAAAAAGAACTGGAAGGAGCACCACGAATTTTCTTCAAAAATCGTGTTCTTTGGGATAAAAAAACAACCCACACGACAGAAACACACACAGAGCATATATTAAACATTTAATAACTGAGTGTTTTATTACTTGCTGCTGCTGCTCGGTGTTGTTATTATTTATGCACTCGCGAAGAACCGGAGGAGAACAAGACGTGAACATCGCGATAAGCTCTTTAGACGTCGGGGAAATACTAAAGAGGGAAGAAGATACGAATACTAATTCGTCACTTTTTTACGATTCGGATTTAATCAAAGACCGGAGTAAAAGAAGAACTTTTGCGTCGTTTTTTTCCCGAGTGTTTACTTCTTCGATGGAGAGTACTAAGAATAACGACGGGACAAATGGGAATGGAAAAGATTTAAGCGTGGTTGGCGCGTTGACGCTCTCGGTCGTCTCCTCGGTGTCCATCGTCATCGTGAACAAGTATTTAATCTCGACGTTAGAGTTTCAATACGTGACCTTTTTGACGGCGATGCACATGATCGTCACCGCGGTCGCGTTACGGTTCGCTGCGAAGTATAACTTTTTAGAGCCGAAAGAAGTCGAACGACAAGCTTTGTTGAGGTTTTCGTGCATCAACGGGATTTCGATCGCGTTTTTGAACTTGAGTTTGGGCTTTAACTCGGTCGGGTTTTATCAGATGACGAAGCTGGCGATTATTCCGTGCACGGTGATGATGCACACGATTTATTACGGGAAGAAGTATTCGAGCTCTATTAAAGGTGCGCTCGGCATTTTGTTACTCGGTGTGGGGATTGCTACGGTGACGGATATGCAATTGAACGGTCTCGGGACGTTCATGTCCGTCTGCGCGGTTATCACGACGTGCGTGTCCCAAATTTGGACAAACCATTACACGAAACAATTCCAAGTGAGCAGCACGCAGCTCTTATACGCCGCGTCCCCGTACATGGCAGCTATTTTAGCGACCATAGCGTTGCCATTGGACGCGCAATTAGTCGGTGGAACCCCGTTCGATGTCACGTGGTCCGTCCCCGTTCTCTTCTGGGCGGCGTTATCGTGCGGCATCGCCGTCTCGGTCAACTTCTCCACCTTTTTAGTCATTGGAAAATGCGACGCGGTCACCTACCAAGTCTTGGGCCATTTAAAAACCATGCTCGTCCTTGGTTTCGGTTTCACCGTCATCGGTAATCCAGCGACCGGGCGAAACTTGATGGGCATCGCCGTCGCGTTAGTCGGCATGGTCGTGTACGCCCAAGTCGAATCGAGAGAAAAAGCCGCCGCCGCGGCGAACGGTAGCCAGAAGGAAGGGAAGGAATTAGCCGGTCCGGGCGCGCCAATCGCCATAGGTGGATTGAGAGGAGGAGGAGGATCCACGAACGTGTAATTTTACTATTGATGATGATTTTGATGTGCGTAGAAAATTTATTTATTTACTCTCTCTCTCTCTCTCCTCCCTCTGTTTTACGCCTCTTTCTCCTCCTTTTTTTCGGGGTTTATCCACTTTTAACCCAAACAACTTTCCCGCACTTGCACTTCCTCACACCACACCACATCACGCGCACGCTCTCGCTCTGGCATTGAAATCAATCAGACGTCTTTCGTCGGTGCATAATACTACAGTTGTTGCTTTTGAGACGCACTCATCGTCGTTTGGCATCATCTGAACACAGAAGGAGGTTTTAAGACCGAGGTCATTTTTCCAATTACGACGGCTAAAAAAGCCACGTATTCGTGGTAAACCTTAACGCTGCTTTTAAGCGCTACACGACTGAGTCGTATTAAAAGCTCCGCTCGAACGAGAGTGAGAGACAGAACCGCTGCGCGTAAAGAAGAGTGCGCAAAAATCGCTGCGTCAGATATAAACACATAAAAGATGGACGCACAACAATCACAACAAACACAAACCTCGAAAGGCGTCGACCCGAAACAAGTCCCAGTCATCGTCATGTATTCCGTCGGCAAAGCGGAGGAGATGATACGCAACAGCGAGTACGAGAAAGCGAAGAAGATGATGGAAAGCACGGATCAGTTGTGCGAACGATACGGCGCGCCACCACCGGTGCACGGGTTAGCGTTGAGGATATTAGCGGACGCGTACGAGCAAAGCGCGAGGACGGAAGGGACTTCAGATACGGATAAAAAACAAGGCATCGAATGCGCGAAAAATTGTTTACGAAAAGGTTTAGATTTGTGCGCGCCACATTTTGGCGCCAAAGGGTTACCGAAGTCGTTGGAGAGAGATTTGAACGGCAGAGCCGGGGATTTACACGCCGCGCTCGCGGAGTTGCATAGAAACGAGGGTGAATACATCGACGCGTTGAAAAATTTCAGAGAGGCGGTGAAGAAATTTTCCAAGTTGGAGTCGAAAGATTTACAAGCCGCGAGCGCGAATAGGTTGGCGTTTACGTTCATGAACATGAACGAATGGGCAGACGCGTTGAAAGAGTTGAAAGTGGCGCAGGAGTTAGAGCAGAGTTTAGATTCTACGAGCGAAATTTTAAGCACGACGTATAATTTTAAAGGGCAGTGTTTAGCGAAGATTGGCGGGAAAGAGGAAGAGGCGAAGAAGGCGTTCGCGGAGGCGTTGAAACACGCGCTCTTGTGTGGAAACGAACCAGTAAAAGAGGAAGCGAGCAAGTATTTAGAAGAGCACGGAAGTGCGCAAGAGCAAATGGCGCCAGATGCGTACATTTGATCAGAAGAGATAACATCATACACACGTAATAGAAAGAGAGAGAGAGAGAGAGAGAGTGAGAGAGAAGAAAAATACGCGACGGAAAAAACAAAACATTAAAATACACACGCTCGCCGCTCGTCGTGCTTCAGAGTTAAGAGAGAGAGAGAGAGTATATACCACGAACATTAGCCGACATATAATCAATATTATTAAAAGACACGTACTGTACCGCTTGATAAAGACACGCGTAGACCTTTATTTTTGTGTTTTTCATCAGTTTTTGATGAGTCGAAGATATTTTAAAAAGAGACCTCAAAAACTTTTCTTGGGATCTCCCCGGTCGGTCGGGTCGGGTCGGTCGATCTCTGGACGCAAGAAGAACCATCATCATGAGCAAAGAAGCTATTCTGGAAAAACCGACGAATTCGTCCGGGGACGATTTCGACGACGGCGCGCTCGCGACGTCCTCGTCCTCGTCCTCTACTCCCGAGAAAAACTTCTCGATGGGTTCTTCGACATTTCCCGAAGAAAAAGTTAAAGAAGAAGAAAAGGAGGAGGAGGAGGAGGAGGAGGAGACGACGGCACACACGGCTCCACCGAACGCGGTTAAATCGATGAACAAAGATGACGACGATGATGTGGACGATTTGCCGCGCTTCAATTTCCGACGAGTGTTGACGCACAAAGAATCGCACAGATTGGCCAAAGGCATCAAGAGTTCCTCGGCTTTGCCAAAAAGTGGTTGTTACGTGCACTATTGCGTGTATTGCGGCGGCGAGAGAGGATGCCCGATTGGAATGAGTTACAATAAATTCACTCGCGAAATCATGTGCTGGAGTTTGAACACGTATCCGTTCGGGTGTTGTTCGCTACCGATGCAGCGCGATTGGAAGGAGTACGTGTCGATTAAGAACGATATCAAAGTTGTGGTCATCGATAAGGAGACGAACACGTTGGCGTGCTTTAGCGGCGTGCAGTGCTGTTATTGCCAGCCTCTTTTTGACTCTTGACGATGACGAGTGTATTGATCCGCGCGAAGTTTTGTAGGTATTGAGTTTAGTAGATTAAGTTTTGTTTTGTGAAGAAGACTTTGTACACGACTGTATTTTATGCGTTGAAAAATGGAACGTCTCTCGATTGGCTGCTGGTTTCTTCTTTCTTTCCGTCGCGAAGATTTTGCGGCATTGTGTGTTTTCCCCATCACTTCCCGCCGCCGCTCTTCCAACACTCGATGCAAAGCGCGGGTGGATAATCCAAAAACTCTTGGTAAAACTCCTTCTTGTCGTTCGAATCCGCGTCTTCCAAGTGCGAGAACGGCGAGATGGCAAAGTTTTTCCCGAAACCTTCGCTCTTCGGATCGAGCTCGAAAGGATGAAACTTGATTTTCTCAAACCCGGCTTTCTCTAAGCTTTCTTTGTACGCGCCTCGAGGTAAGTAGTAGTTAACAATAACCAATGGTCCTTTGCTTGTTTTAATCGACCATGTAAAAGGGTCGCCTTCTTGCGGTGTTTCACTCGGGACGGTGACCGTAAATCCGTACTTTGCGTATCGCGATAAAACGTTCGTTTGCGTCTCCCCGGGAAGTACCGTTGTTGGCGTCCCTTCCGAGTCGAATGCCATCTGCGGATTTGTGATGATGGTCAAAAACCTCCCGCCAGGTTTCACGTAATTAGCAACCGCTTTACACATCTCATTCAACTCGGCCACGGATTTGCAATACACCAACAACCAGGCGGCGGTGGCGAGATCGAAGCGTTCCTCGTCCTTCGCTCCAGCTTCCTCTTTCACGTCTTGGACGATATATTTTACCCCGATCGGTTTGTTCTTTTCCTTCTCTTTTGCCATCGCAATCATCTCTTCCGCAATATCCACGCCAACGACTCTAGTCGCTCTAGGAAACGCGTTCCTCAACGACCTCGTGTAGTGCCCTTCGCCGCACGCCAAATCGACAATCGTATTCACGCCAATCAGCGATCCATCTTTCCCACCTTTCGCGAGATTCATGAACGTGTACGACTCGAGAAGAGAACGCCACTCGTGCGTCTTCGCTTCCGCGTATTTTTTTGCCATCCCGTCTCCGTCGTAATCCGTTCTGTCCCCTCCTTCTCCTCCTTCACCTTCTCCGATATCTTTCAACGCGAATTCGGTCAACTTTAAATCCGTCGCCAACCGTTCCGTGACCGCCTCGATGTTCAAAACCTCGCCTTCTTCGTTCAACTCCACCTTCGGATCTTCCTCGTCCGAGTCTCTCGGTTTCGGTATGACCGAGCGCAAGTGCTTTTCCGCTATTGTTGTCATTTTCTGTTATCCCAAGAGATATGAAAGAAAAAAAGAGCGAGCAAGATACGAAAGGAAACAGACACACAGACACACACACAGAGAGAAAAAAACGCGATCTCGTTTCTCTCCCTCTCTCTCAAGTTCACTCCGTCGCGTTATTCCACCACTTTATGTGATGAGTATTTCGTTTTTTAAAAATCAAATGTTTTTTTTTTCAATTGAGAAAAAAAAGCCGTTCACCTCGTTAATAAAATTCGTCTCAAAAGCCGCATTTTACCCCGAACACAGACCGCACAAAACGATGCCGACAAACGCGAACAACGCCAGAGGAGGAGGATCATCGGGTGGTGGTAATGGTGGTGGTGGTGGGAGACGAACCAAACACCGCCCGAAGTCTCCAACCGATCAAGTGCGCGTCGATCGAGAAGATATTTTGTTCGGGAACGGGATGGACACGGACAAGGGTAATTATGCGCATAACGGTCGCAACAACGACGACGACGAGAACAAGACGAACAACAAAGAATTATTCGACAGAAATGGCTTTGAGAATGCAAAGATGGGAGATGATTCTATTGAACGCAGAAAAGAGTACTATCGATGGTGGATGAACGACAACGTGAACGGCGTGGGATGTTCGCCGTTGACGCTGATTTTGTTAACGATTGGGTTCGACGTGGTGATTGAAATCACGCGGAAAACGTTAGCGGAGAACCCGGAGGAGGTGAAAGTGTTGCTCTTCTTTTACGAACGGATGATGAATTCAATCAAGAACTTTTTTGGGTTCAACAATGGGAGCGCAGGGCTGGATTTTTCGTCGTCGGCGGGTGGGTTGAGTTTGGTGTGCGATTCGAGCGCGCTGACCGCCATCGTCATTTTTAGCACGTGTATTCTCATCGGGTTGAACGACGTGACGTGGACACCGAATTCACCGAGGAGAAATCTGAGCGCGACGGTGACGTATATCGCGTGCGTGGCGTTTTATGCGCATTTGATTATGTATTACGGGGAGGATGTGTTGATGAACGGCGCGGATGGGAGTTTGGTGAGCATATTGAGACATTTGGAGTGGATGTTTACGACACCGATTTTGATCGTTTTGGCGTATCAACTGCAAGCAGTTTCGTTCCCGGAGAACGGGCAGAAAAGGAAAGCGATGTATTTGTCGGTCGTTTTAGACGAGTTCATGTTAATGTTTGGCATTTTGTGTCACTTTGTCAGCGGGAACATGTGGTGGTTGAGTTTGTCCCTGGCGTTTTTGTGTTTTATCTTCGTCATGTATAATATGGGGAATTTGTTTTACGAGTTAACGACGAAGTTAGAACACGAGGACGATCGATTGAGATTTTTTATGCTAGGAGTTGTGCAGTCGATATGCTGGAGCTCTTTCCCTGCGGTGTTTTTAGCGAAAGAGTTTAATTTCATCTCCGCTCAGAGCGAACACGAGTGGTATTTAATCGCAGACGTGTGCACAAAATCGGCATATTCGTATCTGTTGTGTCAAGGGAACATTCGAGTGATTGATGGTAAAGCAAAGGACGAGTTAGAGGAGTTGCAATTGTTGACGGAGTTTCAGAGAGATTTTTTCTACAACATAACGCACGAATTGAGAATGCCGTTGAACTCAGTCATCGGGTTCAACACTTTGGCCGTGGAAAACGGGAGCATGGACAATTTTAGCGGCGAATTAATTAAAAATTCATTGACGTCTGCGGAAGCTTTGTTAGGATTGATTAACCAAGTGTTGGACTACGCCAAATTTAATCGAAAGACGAAAGCGAATAAAAGCGCGAAGCACGGTTTGGATTTGTCCGAAGATTCGTTCACGTTGGAACATTTGCTTTCGCAAACCATGGACATCTCGCAACAAGGATCGACTAGTTTTAAACGGAACGTGGATATATTTTTTGAAGTTAATCCACCTGATTTGTTCTGCGAAAACATCGTCGGCGACTACTTTCGCATTCGCCAGTGCTTGGTGAATATTGTCGACAACGCGATTAAATACTCCGCGACGGAGGAAGAAACCAAACGACGAGGGATCGTAAACATCGTCGTGAACGGCCGAGTCGACACGTCCGAAGTGTACATAGAATTCAACGTCAAAGATAACGGCGTTGGAATTCCTAAGAACAAACAACACACGGTTTTTGTTCCGTTTTCGCAACCGACGAATGATTCAACTACGAGGAAACAAGGTACCGGTTTGGGTTTATCCATCACGCGCGCGATTGTCGAATGCATGGGCGGCACAGTGACGTTCAAATCCATGGAGGGCTTCGGTACGACGTTTACAATCGCTTTATCATTTAAACGAATGAAAGGCAGCGCGAATGGAAACTCGTTTTCATCCACCTCTGGTGAAGAAGTCACGCACTTGCCGAAGGATTTACTGTACGTGGTGTGCGAAAACAGCGGCCCGCGCCGTAGCTTTTTGTTAAACTTATTGGAGTGCTACGGGATTGAAGATAAGAACGTGTTGACGTTAGACGTTAGTCCGTTCTACGCGCCACAAGGACGGATTCAAAGTACGCTCGAGGAACTCATCGCGATTGAAAAAGACTCGACGATTAAACCGGTGGTATTTACCTACACGGAAACGTTGATGGAAAATATCGCCGATTTCGTCGACATGGACCATTCCATGTGCATATTCGGCTCGCCCGCGCAGTTGATCGATATCAACAAAGGCCGGTTTGAACACGGAGAAAGTAACGACTTGAACCGTAGAGGAAGACCCCGTGCCTCCATTTCCGAAAAGGATGTAGAAAACTTTTTAAAATCTGCGAAACGACGCGAAACGTGCATGACGCCGGTGCGACCGGGTGAATTTTTCAAAGTCGTGAGACGTTTGTGTGGGTTATTCGCAGACGACGGCACAGATTCCAGAATCAACTACGGTATGGCGGCCCGACCGGAAAGTCCAGAACTAGGTGGGGATGGGAGTCGCGGTGGAAGCGCGAGACAAAGCTTTGAAGCTGCCTCGTCTGGGCAGTTTCGAAACGTCTCCTCAAAACTCATCGGCGTCGAAGGAGACGCTACCGCGAATTCCACGAAAGCAATGGGCGATGGCGGCGCTGGTATAGACGATAAACCCAACGCTGCCATTTCCGCCGCGGGATTGAAAATTCCCGAGCAAAAACGAAAAGTTCCTCCCAAAGACTCTCTGAAACACGAAGCCGATTGGGATTTGGACATTTCGTCCATGCGCGTTTTGCTGGTCGAAGATAACTTGATGAACCAAAAAGTCGCCACGGTTTCCATGGCGGCGTGTAATGTTACTACACACATCGCGGACAACGGCAAGATTGCCTGCGACGCGTACAAACAAATTTTAACAGGAGATATTCCACCGTACGACGTTGTCTTTATGGACCAAATGATGCCTATAATGAACGGGACCGAAGCGACCGTGTGCATTCGTGAGATGGAAAGCGAAGCCAGAAAACAATTTGAAAACGGCGAGTTGGCTAAAGAGCCACCCGCGAGCGCTTTGATTGTCGGTTTGAGCGCGAATGTTGGCCCAGAACACGTCAGCGCGATTCAAAAAGCAGGAATGGACGGAACCTTGTCCAAACCGTTTTACCCGAGCACGTTGCGAGGATTGTTGCGAGACGTGTATCTGGGTAGATACATGGGATTCCGCGAAGCCGACAGCGGATACGTGAAGAACGCGCAGGCGAAACCAGGGAATTAAAAATGGACTAGCCTACTGTACCATATTCTTTTCTAAAAAAGCTACCTAATATTTTACCTTTATTCAACTATACTCTATAAGCGATTCGTACTTCGCACACGCTTCCTTCAAAACTTTTACGTCCTCGCGCATTCTGATCATAACTTCCTTACACCCATTACCATTCGTTGTTGTTGCTGTTATTGTTCTTTCTGGATCTATTCCGTTCTTGTCGTCGCCTCCTTGAACATCCATCCCTCCTAAACCTAACAACTCTTCCCACGCGCATTTCGGCTTGACTCTCACGCCGCACATCTCTTCGGCCAAAGCCGCCGCCGCCACCGCGATTCTTTTCACCTCCCATTCGCTCACCTCCTTCTCTCCATCGTCCACGTCGGAATTATCTCCAAATAAAACAGCCTCCAAAATCACACTCACGCTCTCCGCCAACGCCACCTCCACTTTCGTCGCCGCCTTCGCTTCCTCCCCGAACCGTCTTTTCACGAGCGCTAAAGCGTACTTGTGCGGCTGCGGCGTTCGATGCAACTGAAACCCGAGCGCGCGTAAAACGTCCCTCTCCAACTCTAAAATCACATCCTTCCTCTCGTAATAGCTCTCCCCGACAACGATGACTTCGTTCTCGCTACCTCCCTTTTTCTCTTCTTCTTTAACTTCTTCTTCCCCCGCTTCTTTTTGCAACCGCAACCGACATCTCCGAACGACGTTACACACGTCCGAAACTCGCCTCGCGGTATCCTCCACTTTCGAGGCTAAATATAAACACGTCGTGACGATGCACTCGAGCTCAAACCATGGCGAATGCTTCACATTTTGTCCTCCTCCTCCCCGTCGTCGTCGTTGTGATTGCGATTGTAATCGGTGTCGTCCATTTTGTTGTTGTTTGAGAAACGCGCGGTAAAAATAAACGCCCGAGCAAGCGCTGGCGATTGGAAACTCCAAAACCGATGCCGCGTCTCGGAGTAACGCGAGCGCGAAAGAGAGAGACGGTTTCGAGTTCGACGGAAACGAGGAGGAGGAGGAAGAGCGAGAGGGAGAGGAAGGGGTCATTTTACCTAATTTTGTGTCGCTTCTCTCAAAAAGAAAGGAAAAATATGTTTAAATATGTACAACGCAGATCATCGATTACATGGTTTTTCTCTCAAAGGGAGAACCACTGACAAACGCGGGATGATCTTTCGGCAACGCGTCGATGTTATACAACGGTCCGACCAACGTGCGCTCTCGGACGTCTTTCATGCCGTTTTCGCTTTGGATGTCGTGGAAAGCTTGTCTCTTCTCCGCGCTCGGAAAACCGATTAAAATGGTGAGCTGAATGTCGTCCGCGTCTTCTTGATGAAACCCTTCGCGTTGTTCCGGGGTGAACGGGCCAGCTTTGATTATGCAACCACTGGTTTGAGCGACGATATCTTTGATTTTCGATCCGTAGTTGGTTTGGAAGTCTTCCTTGGCTTCGGCGCTCGCGAATTTTTTGTTCGCCACGACGTAGTGCGTCAACGCATCGTAATCGACATCTTCCCCGGCCATAGAGTAGTAGGAAGTCACTTGACCGTCCAACAACCCGTGTCGCATCTCTGCTAAACCAGAGACTTTATAATCGTCAAACCATCCGTCGAAAGAGGCTTTGTTCGGAAAGCTATAGAGTGCCGCCACGTCGTGCGCCTTCTGCTCTCCGTAGACATCCGCTAACGGTTGGATCGAAGCGTATCCGGTCTTATGCTTCGCGGCGATTGGTACCGCCTTCGGGACGTAGTTTTTAAAGTCGCCTTCGAATCCGCCGCTATCTGGTTTGAATTTGCCCAAGTACTGTTTTGTTTTGTTTTGTTTTTTGGAGAGAGTGAGAGAGTAAGAGAGTAAGCGAGAGAGTATTAAAAGAGAGAGAGGTTCGTTAAAAGTTCCATCTCACAAAACCGAGAAGAGTTCTCTCTCCCTTTGGAAAAGAAAGCGCTTCTTTCTGAAAAAAAAGCAGCGAAACAACGCCGAGGATGATAAAACCTTTAAGATCTCGCCTCCTCTTTCGACGCGAATTCGACGACGAGAGCACATCCACGAGTACCGCATTTCCCGCGCACATTAAAGGGAGGACAAAAAGATATTCCAAAATTGTGATCCGAACCAAAGAAGAACACAACACACAAAACCCGAGCGAGAGAGAAAATAAAGCGATGATCAAAAAAGAACAAATCTTCAAAAACGACTCTCATCGAAAGAATGCATTAATTGCAGCGCACCAACAAGAAAGCTCTCGCGTTTGCCGTCGGAACCGCTGCCATTTTATAATTTACTCGTACACACGATGTAATTAATATGACGTGAATGGGTTGCCTCTTTTGGGCGCTTTTTGACCACCTTGGTTTAGGTTTTTAACACCCTAAATTTGAAGCAAAAGTTCAACACCCATGTATCACATTTTGTGCGCACCACACATATATATATATCCTATAACGCATTACTTTTCGGCGCTGAACACGCAAACAACAACATGTCGTCGTCGTCGTTTCAAAAATCGTCGTCGAGACGAAAAGCTCAGAGGAACTACGTGGACTCGAAAGTAGACATCGGGACGAAAGCGGTACGATTCACTCGCTTGGACGAATTCATCGTTCGCGCGTTGCGATTGAAATCCGAGAGACTTTTCGTGTTCAAGAAGAACAACAAAACGCGGAAGGATGGAGGTCTAAAGAAAGTCTTAAGCGCATCCGATTTGGTCGTCATAGGCGTAGGTGGTATCGTCGGCGCCGGAGTTTTCGTCTTAACCGGAACCGCGGCGAAAGAAAACGCAGGACCGGCGTTGATTGTGAGTTACCTGATCGCGATGTGCGCGTCCGTGTTCACGGCGTTGTGCTACAGCGAGTTCGCGACGTGCGCGCCGACGAGCGGGAGCGCGTATAATTTCATCTCGATTACGTTCGGGGAAGTGTTCGCGTATATTACGGGGTGGAATTTAGCGATAGAATTGACCGTGGGTGGGGCGGCAGTCGCGAGAGGGTTTACGAGTTATCTCGCGACGCTGTTCGGTTTGAAGCCGGACGCGATGCGAGTGAAGATCATCGAACACGCGATTGAACTCGATTTCTGCGCGTTTTTATTGGTATCCGCGATGACGCTCACGATTGTTCGCGGGATGGAGCAAACGAAGAATTTTCAATTCGTGGTGGTTACTTTAGCGATGGCAACGATTGCGTTTGTGATTATTGTCGGGTCCGCGGAAGTCGACGTGGATAATTACACGCCTTTCATTCCTCCGGAGTTTGGATGGCAAGGCGTCATGTCAGCCGCGTCCGTGGTTTTCTTCGCGTTCATCGGGTTTGATACGGTGGCAACCTTAGCGGAGGAAACGAAAAATCCAGGCAAGGATTTACCGATTGGTATTCTAGGCTCTTTAGCGATCAGTGGGATTTTGTATTGCGCGATGGCGGGCGTTATCACGGGCATGGTGTCGTACGAACAAATAGACGTGGACGCACCTTTTTCCGTCGCGTTTACAAAGAACGGCATTCCGTGGGCATCAGTGGTTGTCAGTTGCGGGGCTATCTTTTGTATCGTGACTTCTCTGTTGGGATGTTTAGTTGGACAGCCGAGAGTATACATGGCGATGGCGAGAGACGGATTGATGCCGAAATGCATCGCGAACGTTTCGGAGACGTACGGGACGCCGGTAAACGCGAGCATTTTAACCTGGGCTCTGACGGGCGTTTTGACCTTAGTGTTCGATATCGGTATATTAGCACAAATGGTTTCCATCGGGACGTTGACGATATTCTGCGGAGTCAACCTCGCGCTTTTGGTTCGAAGGTACACGCCGAAAGACGTTCGATTCGACGACATGAACGCGAGATGGCCGGCGCTTTCGCGAGCCTTGTACCTCTTGATCGCATGTCTCTCTTTGTGCTTCTCGGTAACGTACGAACTCGAACTAGTGCTCCAAATCCTCTCCGCCATCGCCGTGTGCTACACCATCCTCTCCTTCCATCTCTACGGCCTCAAAACGTTTCCTCAAACGAACGGCTTTTGCAACGCGCCGAACACTCAGACGCAGTTCACCGCGCCGTTCGTCCCGCTCTTCCCTTCGTTAGGCGTATTAGCCACGTCGCAGTTAATTGTGAGTTTAGGGTCGTTGGCACACGTTCGTTTCGCTCTGGTGTGTTTAATCGCATTGGCGAGTTACGTGGCCATGGATTACGTTCGATGTTGCGAGTATTACGAAATACCATCTGAAGAAGAAGAAGAGAAAGCATGAGAGTTTAGAGCAAAAATAGATAATAAAAAGCGGCATAAAAAAAGTGTATAAAAGAGTAGACAAAATAATGAACAGTAACACCCCCGTGGCGTCGAAACCGAACTACGACTTGCTCATCAACGTGAGACTTCTTTCTTTCTCGCCTCGCTTCGTTCTTGTGATGTTGTCGTTCGCGCTTTTAAAAGAATTTAATCCAATTTTTGTCTTGTGTTTCACCCCCAACTAACTGTTTTATTACTCTTATTCTTTACACAGATACGCGCATCAGACGTCATCAACGCAGCCATTTTTTTCGTCTCGTTGACCATTATAACGTGCTACATCGCAGCGGCGGCAAAAGGAGACACCATATACGACGTACCGATCGTCTCCGATACGTTTACGAAAGATCCTCAAACGTGGATTTCGAGATTTTTTATCAACGTGGTAAGTGAAGGTGTTTTGCGTTTGACCGCCGCGATGGCAAAGTCGTCGATGGATGTTCATTTTCGTCGATGTTTCGCTTTATTATGTTGTATCTTTTGTTGCATCGATTGCTCTTGCTTATTGACCAGACGATATTATTCTTACCACCTTTGTATTGCTACCTACAGGCGGCGGTTTTTCTATTCGGCTTCGCGTTTATTCAAGAGGCGTTCGTGCGAGCGTTCTTCGACACGGATACGAAAACGTGGGAAAGATTCGCGAAGAGAACGCGTCTTGTTGGGGCGATAGCGGCGATAGGTTTAGCCGGAGTAGCGAGCGTACAGAAGAACGAGAATGTATACATACACGGGTTCTGCGCGTTTCAATTCTTGTGCGGAGCTTTGTTGTGGGTGTGCATGTTGACGTATCAGATGTATAAGAATTTCGAGCCGGCGTCGGAGTGTACTCCGGAAGAAGAAGGAGAGGAAGCATCGGGCGGCGTGCATTTTTTGCAATCGAAAGCGTACAGGAAGAAACATTTGTGGGTGAAAAGCATAGCGTGCGCTATAGGCGCATTTTCTATCTTTATGTTTGTGGTGGTTCGCATGCCTCCGAAGGGCGGTTTCGACCGCAATTATAGGATACTGGCTTCCTTCGAATGGATCGCGGTGGTTTCGATATTGACGGCGGTGTGGAGCGTCGGGCAAGATTACGGCGCTGGAATGCGAATATCGGTGACGTGGAAGATAAATGCGAAAACACGGAAAGAGATGAAAGCGTTAGCGGGGACTAATAATACTAATAATAGTAGTAAAAGTATTGATGATGATGATAGTCGGAGTCGCTCGAGCGCAGCCGTCTAAAAATAGATTTTGAAGAGCGCAGACCCAAACAGAGATATATTCGTAAAGAATTCATGACTCGTATGGCACTCATGTCCACAAAGAAGAGAAAACGGATGCACGTGTGCGTTCTCGGAGACGTTGGTGCCGGAAAATCGGCTTTGGTGACGTCGTTTTGCACGAACCGTTCGCCTTCCTCTCGCGGTCACCAGCCTCCTTTTCGGAATCCGGCGAAAACGGTCGCCATGGACTACGCCGCCAAACGAATGGAATTAAACGACAACGACGATGGTAACGATACTGAAAGTGTATCTTTAGAGATTTGCATCACAGACTTTTCTGGAAACGACTGCTATAGAGATGCGCGGTATGCGACGTACGATGATTCCAGTCGAGACATCGACGCTTTTCTGATTGTAGTCGCGAATAACCGAGGAGGGGACTTGAACAAGTCTTTGCGTTTGGTCCAGTCGAAATGGTTCGAGGAAGTCGCGCGGTACGTGAACTCCGCGAAACGACAAAATCGACGCTCACTTCCACCGTGCGTGTGTCTGTGCGTCCACGACTTTGTCGACGACGACGACGACGACAAAAATAAACTTCAACCCGACGACGCTTTCCTCGAGCGCTCGCTCGATGCGCTCGACGCTTTCGATCGAAGACTGACGACGACCGCGTCGTCGTCCTCAAAGAGTACCACCACCGAAGGTTCCCAAGACTCGAGGAGCCATCTCAGCATCTCACCAGAACTCTCCAGTTTCGTCGCATCTGCGAACGCGAAAACCGGTTGTAACGTCAAATCAATCTTTCAAAGACTCGCGAAGAGAGCGCTCGAGAGACGCGAGAGTTTCCGCGGTTTGGGCGGTTGAAAACCAAAACGTCGTCGCCAGAGTATACGTATACATATATTTCTTAAATCCTAGCATTGAAAGTCAAGATTCCACCAAAACGCGCATCAAAATGCGGGGAAAACTGCTTTCTTTTCAAAGAGAGACACAGAGAGAAGCGTATTCACACATCATCGTCAAAGCTTTTCATTGCATACGAGAAGGAAAATCTGTTGGTCAGAGTTTGAGAAATTTTTCATTTTTTTCATTTTTTTCGTCTTTCTGCTTCATCACAAAAAAGGAGTTTCAACCAAAAAATGTTCTCGTTATCCACCTCTCTGTTGGTCCCCGTCGCTCGACCGACGACGACGACGGTTTCTTTGCGCAAGAACACCAACACCAAGGTGCGCTTTGTCTTTTGTGCCCTTCTTACCTTTTCGTTTCTTCTTTCTTTTTTATCTGCGCGTGTCGTGAGTAGACCTGCGCGGGGTCCATCATCGCTCATCAAAACCTCGTCGTCGTCATCAAAACGTCCAATTTTGTGTTGATTTATATATGTTTATGCGCGTGATTCTGATGCGTTTAGTATTCGTCAAACGCCTCAGAAAGAACGACCACAACGAGTAGTATCAGAGACGCGTGCGTGTCTTTTCGAGCATTGTTTTACTGCGCGCACATATCGGCGAGACGGTCGATGATGATGATGATGATGACGATGAGATATGACTCGGAATTTTACCCTCACGTTTCCCTAGAGTGAGAGAAAAAAGAACGAGACACTGACTGTTCGAGACTTTAACATTTTTTTAAGCAGGTGAATTCGACCAAAGTTGCACTCAAAACTGCACAATTACAACGACGAAAACAACGAGTAGACAAAAGAGGCGTGCACATCATCGCCATGGCGGGGAAACCGGAAAGAGGCTCGAGACCGTCCGCGGAAGTGATCGCGGCGAACCCGAACGCCGTCGTCGACGGGAAACTTTGGGTGTGTCAAGGGTGCGGGTACGTGTACGACGGCACGAAAGGCCCGTGGGCGGAAGAGAAGAGGTGTCCTGCGTGCGGTGAACGACGATTTGCGTTAAAATCGAGGGATGAAATGGCTGTAGCCATTGGTGGGTTGATTGTGAGCGTTTTGTTGTTTGGTTTGTTGTTTGTGATTGTAAAATTGTAAAGCGTGATGAAAAAGGGATGGAGGAGAGACTTGCCGACGTGGAATTTATTATATAAGCACTTTTGCCGTAAGTTTTTAAATATTCTCTTTTAATACATATTATTTAAAATATCTAATCACTTGGGTCCATCCCCGGGTCCGAAATCTTCCGGTTTCCTCTTCGGCTCTAACGTCCCGTTTTCTTTCATGTTATCGTACATCTCCAACGCGTTCAAAATGGCTTGGTCCATGTTGAAATATTTGTAACTCGCTAATCGCCCGACGAAACACACCCCTTTCTCTTTCTCGGCTAACGCGGCGTATTTTTCGTACAAAGCTCTATTTTCTGGATTCGGTACGGGGTAATAAGGTTCCCCGACGTCCGTGCTGTACTCTTTCGCAATCAAAGTGCCTCTCGGCAACGGTTGTTCGCTCGGCTGATTCGGCGTGTGTTTGTATTCGACGATGCGAGTAAACGGCACCGACGACGACGGGTAGTTTACAACCATAGCTTCTTGGTAATAACCATCTTCTGGTTCCTCGACGTACGTGTTTTCAAACTCCAGCGATCGATACTCTAACTTTGGCATCCCTAAACTCGCGTAATACGCGTCTATTTGACCCGTGAACACGACCAACTTATGTTTCGGCAACGCGTTCGACTTCTTCAACTCAAAAAAGTCGCAATTCAACCGAATCTGTATATTCTCGTCGCCCAACAACATGTTCTCGAAAATTCTAGTGTATCCTCTTCTCGGCAACGCTTGCCACGGATCGGAAAAGTACCTATCGTCTGTCGTCGTCCGACACGGCAACCTCAACAACACGCTCGCGTCCAACTCCTCCGGGTATTTATCCCACTGCTTCTTCGTGTAATGTTTAAACACGGCTTCGTACAAGAGCGGCCCGACTCTGCTCAGCGCCGCTTCCTCTCCGTTCCTCGGCTGTCCGTCTTCACTTTTCGGCACCACTCGTTGCTCGTCGTACCACTTTTGCATCTCTTCGTCCGTGTTTACGTTGGCGCTAAACAACGCGTTCACCGTCTCTCTCGTCGGCGGTATCGGAACCAATTTCAACTCTTTATTTTCATCTTCCACGCGTCCTTTCACCCTATGATCGAACGGGATCCACTCCGAGAAGTTTTGCACGTACTCCCACACTCTTTCGAAATTCGTGTGGAATAAATGCGCGCCGTATTTCGAGCACCGAATGCCTTCGTCCGAGACGAAGTCGTAGCAGTTCCCTCCTATGTGGTCTCTTTTATCGAGAATCAAAGACGTCATGTTCAACTCTTTCGAGCACCTTTCCGCGATCACAGACCCGCTCAACCCGGCACCCACGATTAACAAATCAAAACCTCCATCTTCCGGAACGATCAGAGATTCGCACTCGCCGCTCGTGATTTCATCCTCCAACTTTAACGGCGCTTCCGTTTTCTCTCCGGATTGGTGCATCACATCTCGTCCACAAATCCCATCGACTTTGTTCAACTTCGCCCACTCCGGTTCCGCGCGGCCGACGCCGACCGAGCTCGCAAACGGGCCTTTTGGCATGATGAGAGTACTTTCTTCTGTTTGTGTCGCTCGCTGGCAGTGTCTTTCCTCCGTAGTTCTCAGGGAGAAAAGAACCGAGAAAGGCTCAAAGAGCGCTCTGGAAGACTGAAAGAGCAGTGGAATATTACGACGAACGTTTTTCCCTTCCTTCTTGATTCGGACACAATACATTTAGGGTAGCAAATGAAACCCTAAAGCAGAAAACATTTTCCCGCCAAAAACCCACGGGAACGCTCTCCACATCATCATCATCACTCTACAACTAATACTACTAATAAGCGTGTAGTAATAATACTAAAAATCGCGCCATGTCAAATAATTCATCCTCGCCAACCTCCCCAATTAATAATAACTCTTTCGCGACGCCCTTGTCGCAATTCGAGCTCGAACGCGAAGCGAGAATCGCGAAAAATGTACAACGGATGAAAGAGATGGGATTGGAAAATCTCATCGGGAAACATTCCAGCATGTTTCCACCGATCGCGACGCCGACGCCGAGAAAGGTACGAGAGAGGACTTCCTCGCATTCGTCTCATCTTTCTGTCTCTTTCTTTTGTTCTTTCTTTCTGTCTCTGTCTCGCTCTTTGCTTTGACTGACGCGTGTGTTATATCTTCTTTAATAATACGAACAACAACAAAATTATACACAGAAGCAAAAGCGGAAAGAGTGTATACCGGAAAGCGAACGCCGACGAACGTCTCGAGTCGTGCGAAAGATCAATTACGCCGAAGATCGGTCCATTTTGTTGGGGCAGGAGGAAGAGGACGCGCATCGCAAGAGGAAGGAGCAACAAAATCAGCAGCGGTCGCAAAGAAGCGCGACGAGAGTGTGCAGACGAAGCGTGTATTCCGTCGGAGGTCGCGTGTACGATTCGGAGAAAGGCACGACCTGTCACTGGTGTCGTCAAAAGACGGTGGAAACGCACGTGGAGTGCACCGGGTACGAGTGCCAAAACGAAGCGGCGAGGCCGGTGCAGTTTTGCGGGATGTGTTTGAGAAACAGGCACGGGGAGGATATCGATTTGGCCGTCGCGAGTGGGTGCTGGGAGTGCCCGAAATGTCGCAAATCGTGCGGAGACGGGTGCGATAACTGCTGCAACTGCGGACCGTGCAGGAAGAAAGCCGGGTTGGCACCGACGCACCAAGTCATACGAATCGCGCGCGAGAACGGTTTCGATAACGTCCACGATTACTTGGTGTGGGAAAAAGTTGGCGGGACGCCGGAAAGCATCAAAATGAGGAAGAAGAAGTTCGAGTGGGGACAGTGGATTTTCGACGAGACTTTGTGCGCCAAGTGTCCTTCTGAAGAGGCGACGACGATGAAAAAGAGAGTCGTGGAGGTGAACGACGATGCCGCTGTAGACGAGGATTCAAGCGGATCCTCGGACGGCGACGACTGCTTCAAGATTGTTCCGTCTGCGCGAATCTATACTATGAACAACATCATGTTTTAATAAGGAAGTGTCTGTGGATGAATGAGTGAATGAGTGATATATGAGGGAGAGAGAGAGAGAGAGAGAGAGAGAGAGAGAGAGAGAGAGAGAGAGAGA
>Ga0209335_10000019_pt1 | contig 125196 bp, 90 predicted proteins | sample COG_09_FD_184753 | JGI IMG/M metagenome (GOLD analysis project Ga0209335, IMG submission 184753) | Pelagic Microbial community sample from North Sea - COGITO 998_met_09 (SPAdes) (version 2) | ecosystem: Environmental > Aquatic > Marine > Neritic zone/Coastal water | place: Helgoland, sampling...
AGTGGTGCACGTCAGAATACGTGCACTTGCACGATAACGTGTCGTTGCAATACGCGGCGGCGTACCAAGTCGCTACTTCGATTATCCTTTCCAACGACCCTTTGCAGACGTATTCTTCACCGGGGAGCATCCTACCCTTAAAAGCGCTATCATTTCTATCGTTTGTGATGCTCGTGGGTGGAGTATTATACATAATCGCCTTAGGTAACGTCGCCGCTCTCGTCACGGCCATAGTAGGGCGCGACGAGTTACAAAGGAGAAAATTTGAGCAAGTTTCCGATCTCAGCGAACACTTGAAACTACCGAGCGCGTTACATTTGAAAATGCAATCGTATTTTGAATACGTCTGGTTGAGACACCGTGACATCGACGAGAAACGCGTCGAGCATTTCTGCGCGACTTTGCCGATCAGCTTACGAAACGAAGTCTTATTGCACGCCCACCGAGAAATGTTACGAAACGTGCCCATATTTCGAGGTTTGAACGCAAAATGTATCTTAGAAATTGTGAACCGAATGACCTCTATCGTGGCATTACCCGGCGATCTGATCGTGACGAAAGGTCATTCGAACTCTGGGTTATATTTCATCTCCCGCGGTGAAGTAGAAGTCATCGTACACGACGACGAAGAAGAAGAAGAACAAGAAGCGCGGAAAACCGCCCGCCCAAAAATCCTCCTCACCGAAGGCGACTACTTTGGCGAAGTCTCGTTACTCTTAAACACACCAGCCACGGCCACGATCGAAGCTGTTTCCTTCTGCGACTTATTCTACATCTCCGGGCACGATTTCCATCTGGTCAAGGAAGCCAGCCCGGACATCGAGCAAACGTTACGCGACGCCAGAAAAGAGTTGTTCGACAAAGTCGGCGACAAAGCCGGCGACAAAGAAACAAAGAAAGAGAAGAAGATGGAGGAGGAGGAGAAGCAGAATGCGGCGTCCTCATCGTCATCAATAATGTCCGCTAAAAAAAGCTTGCGATTTTAACATCGCATCATCATCATCATCGTCATCATCATCCCCGCCTGCGCTAAAAGTGCTCAGATCTCACACGTGTGATCTCGGGAAAACCTCAAAAACTCTTCAGAAAAGAAACACAAAATGAACGCCGTTTCTGTACTCATCAACCAGCGCGTACAGTTCTCCCGTTTGGCCTCGACGTCGTCGTCCGAGTCGTCGTCGTCACCGAGACGGTCGTCGTTTACGGAGCCTTTCGCGGCGACACAACGACGTACCAGCGCGAATGTGAGAAGCAATCGCGCTCGAATTCCATCGAATCGATTTCCGACGGCGGCGGTTACTCGCAGTCACGGGGAGACGATTCAGACGACGAGACGAACGAGAAAGCATCATCAAACGACTCGAAGCTTTCATCACGATCGCGCGGAAAAGACGGCGGTGGTCACTCGCGCGTCTGCGGCGACAACTGGGGGCGGGGCGACCGCGCACACCATTCCCGGTCTCTCGTCCATGAAGAAAGCAGATTTGGTACGACATTGCGAGGAGCGAGGTTTGGACGCGAGCGGGACGGTTCCGGTGTTGAGGCAAAGATTGAGAGACGCGGTCTCATCGTCGTCGTCGTCGCAACCTTTTGTGGAGGTGGTTGCGGAGGAGGAGAGCGAAACTTTGATCGTCGCGGCTGCTGTTGTCGCGGACGACGTGGAAACCGATGATGGCGATACTACGGAGAGCTACTACGTAAAGGAAACGTTCTCGATTAAAGACGAAGCGGACGACGAGGAGCAAGACGCGATCGCGCGAAGACTCGCGTTGGAATTAGCCGTGGAGGCGGATAACACGAGAGCGAAGGATATTCGCGTGTTACAAGTGTCTAAGGCGGTTTTTTACGCCAGGTACGTCGTTTTAGCGACGGCGTTTAATCGTCCTCAAATGTCCGCGGTGACGTCGAAGATGAGAGACGTGGCGAATAACGAGACGTACAACTTGCAAGTTCCGAAAAATGTCGCCAATCAGGGCGATTGGACGTGTTTAGATTGTCGTGATGTCGTTGCGCACGTGTTTACACCAACCGCTCGAACGTATTACGATTTAGAAGATTTGTACCGAGAATGCGACGAGGTGGAGCTGCCTTTCGAGACCGAACGAATGCACGACGGATTTTACGCCGAGGAAGATCAAGAGTTTTACGAGGACGAAGAGGAAGACGAATCGGAGGATTTAGAGGACGAGTTTGAAATCAATTGGAGCGAGAAGTAAAGGTTGAAGGTTGTTACATGTATATGAAACACGTGCTTACAAGTACACAACACCGCGTTTTAAAGCTTTATATTATTACATTACAGATATACTACATCATATACATACACGCGCGCAGTCGCTTCCCTCGAGCCAACCCGACGAGGACGCCGACGACTCAGACAAAAATCGCAGAGTCACCCGAACGTGTTCAACGCGCCTTGCTCCTTCTCTAAAAACGTCCTTAACCTTCTCGCGCTCGCCCTCGCCGCCGCCGGCGCCCAACTCTCCCCTTCCTCTTCCTCCCTCGCGTTCCCGAGTTCTCTCCAACTCCCTTCTCGCTCGTCGTCGACGTCGCTAAATCCCATCGGGACGTTCTCTAATAAACACGTCCCTCCTTTCTCTCCTTGGTGTTGTCGTTGTAACTCTTTCGCCTCTTTGACTATACCGTCTTTAAATCTCGTTGCGTCCGATTCGTCGACCGCGCCTCTTTCCGTGGTTATAAAAAGGACTCCAGCGAGACGTGTCTCCTCTTTGGCGATGCGAAGGAGTTGCCTCGCGATCGTCGCGTACGGTGGGACCCCGGTCTTTGAACGCACCATGGCGACTGATTTCGGTTCCGCCAAGGAGTGGTAAAAGTTCGTTTGGGATATGCCGATGCAATTCGCGCACGGTTTATCGTTCTCGTTCTCGTTCGTCTTCTTCGCGTCGTCAACGTCACGCGAACGAAAATCGGACGGAATGGCAACCGCGACGATTCTTTTGTACGGTTCGCACTCGGCGAGGAATTTCGAGCCGGATAATAACTTTCCACCAACGAGTGTGCTTTTGAGACGCGTTCCGCTGCCTTTCACGGCGGCGCGGAGGAGGTATCGCGTGCGTTTCATGTCTCTGATTTGTTTGGATAAAATGGAGACATGTCGTATCTTTTTGTGGGAAATGCGTCACTCGTCGTGTCGCGCGGAAACGATGCCGATCAAACGCCAGTTTCGAGGAGACAACAGAGGTGGTAAAGACTCCTCCTCCTCCTCCTCTCAAGAACGACACGGTTTTGGAAGGGGAGGAATTCTTGCCGTCCTCATCGCCGTCGTAATCTCCGAACACCAAAAGTGGACGAAACGAATGGAAAAACAACTCAAAGAGAAACTGAAACATCTGGAGGATCGACACAAGGCGGAGAGGAACGCGGTCGTGAGGTTACAACATCAGCTGAGACACAAAGTGCTCGACGCGACGAGCAGTTTTGGTGGTAATGGTAATGATGATGATGATGATGGTGAGAAGACGAGGAGTAAAACTTCTCAAAATTCGCCTCAACAGTTTGGACCGGCGATTGCGAGAGCGCAGTCGTGTTTTAGTCGCCGAGCGGGGACGCCGAGACAAGGCGGGTCGTTGGTCGCGTCCGCGCGGTGTCGGCTACATTTTGACGTGGAATTTGTCCCGAAAAGAAGCTTGGAAGGGTTAGAGGAGTATTCTCACGCGTGGGTGATTTACGTGTTTCACGCGAACACGAACGCGTGCGGGACGAAGAACGGAGGCGCGGTGAAAGCGTTGGTCTCCGTGCCGAGGTTGAACGGGGAGAAGCGAGGGTGTTTGTCCACTCGGACGCCACATCGACCGCGACCGATCGGGTTGAGTTTAGGGAGAATTATTAGCGTCGATTGGGAGCGAGGGGAAGTGACGCTCGGCGGGATCGATTTAGTCGACGGGACGCCGGTTTTGGATATTAAACCGTACGTGCCGTGGTGCGATAGCGTGCCAGAGGCGACGGCACCGAAGTGGGTGACCAGAGCGATTGAAGGCGAGGAAGGAGGGGAACCGTTGGCGATTGGAGAGGTGAAACTCGCGAGTCCGGAGGAGGAGACGAGGGAGAAGGTGAAGCGGGCGTACGAGGAACGGTTTGAAATCGATTCGAAGAAAGGCGGGAAGAAGAGGCGACCTTTGTACGAAAACCCGGACGATTTCTTAGCGTTTGTGATGGATACGTTGCGATTAGACGTGCGAAGTACCAGGGAGAGGACGGCAAAAGTGGAGGAGAGGAAGTTTGATACGTATCGAGTCACTTTATGCGACGTGGAGGTGGCGTACGTGATTGGTAAAGAAGGCGACGGGGTGGTGACCATTGTCGACGCGGTGGCTGTAGAGCCGAGCGTTATTCCAGGGAGCGCGGATTTAGATCGACCGGCGATTACGAGGAACGATAACGATAAATATTTCAAAAAGTGAACAATACGATAGTATACTAGGTTAGATATTTAGTAGTGCTCGAATAAATTACAATAACATCGTGCTCGGGTCTTCCATGTACGATTTAAACGCGCCGAGCCATTTGGCGCCGTCCGCGCCATCTACGGCTCTGTGGTCGCAACTCAACGTCGCCGACATCACGTTCGTTTCTTTGTACATCCCTTCCTTCGTTTTTACGATCTCTTTCCTCGTCCCGCCGACGGCTAAAATGCCAGCTTGCGGTGGATTGACGATAGCCGCGAAGTGCTTGATGCCAAACATGCCGAGGTTGGAAACGGTAAACGTGCCGCCGGAGACGTCTTTACCTTGCAATTTTCCCATTTTCGCTTTTCCCGCTAAACTCTTCACTTCGCTCGAAATACCTCTCAATCCCAAGCAACACGCCGAACGCACGACGGGGACCATCAATCCTTTATCCGTTTGTACCGCCACGCACACGTCCGCGAGCTTGTATCGTCTCACGTGTGTCTCCATCCAACTCGAGTTGACTTCTGGCACCGCTCTCAGCGCCGCCGCTGACGCTTTGACTACGAAATCGTTCACGCTAATCTTTTTTGCGTCTTTTTCCTTCTCTAACAACGCGTTCATTCGCGCGCGGGTGGCATTCACCGCGTCCATGTTCACGTCCACGGTGAGATAAAAGTGCGGCACGGTTTGCTTCGATTCCGTGAGCCTCTTCGCGGTTATTTTCTTAATCGTAGAAACTGGCACCTCTTCGTATTCTGGAAAGTATATAGACGCGTCGAATTCTCCTGCAGATTGTTGTTGTTGTTGTTGTTGCGCGGAAGATTTCACGTTGGCCACGCCGCCGCTGGCGACGTACTCCAACACGTCTAAATTCGTGACTCTCCCGTTTGGACCTCTACCTCGAATCTTCGTATAATCCACGCCTTTTTCCAGCGCTGTCTTCCTCGCCAACGGCGAAATGAACACCCGAGTCTCGTTCGCACCCCTCGTCGCGAACGAAGACGAAGACGAAGACGAAGACGTGCTCGCGCTCGCCGACGCCGCTACTCTCTCCTCCTCTTTTCTCGTCTCCTCCGCTTCGCTACCGCTATCGTTAAAACTACCGCCGCTATCATCACCTCCGCCTTTTCCTCCAACGTACTCCTTAAAGCTCGCCACATCTTTCTCATCCTCCACCATGACTAACAAAGGCGTCCCGACGTCGATATCTTCCCTCCCTGCTTCGATTAAAATTTTCGCCACGAATCCGTCCTCCATCGATTCCATCTCCATGGTTGCTTTGTCCGTTTGAATCTCCGCGAGAACGTCCCCGGCGGAAACTTTTTGCCCCTCAGAAACGAGCCACGAAGTCACGCCGCCTTTCGTCATCGTCGGCGATAACGCAGGCATGGTGATTTCCTGGAACGACGAAGGCAGATCCGAGGAATACTGTCTTCTGAGACATAGATTCGGACGATGATTTTGATGAAACGAAGACGATCGGACATCAAATCTCATCCTCTTTTCGAACGACAACAACGACGGAAAGGAGGAAAGTATTCGACTTTTTGTCGTCGTTTCCGTCGTCAACAAACTCGTCGTCGAAAGAGTGCTGCTCAGATTGCGTCGCGCTGTAATCCTCGCGATCTGTCGCCGCGAAGACGAAAAGAACATTGTATTTTTAAGTGTTTTTTGTAACGACTGCCAACCAATTTTCAGATCTCAAATGTACTTCTTTCTTATTACTAAAAAGCTACTAAGCGCGCGCGTATTTTTCTAGTGCTAAAATCGCTCTCTAATCAATACGAATCGCCTTCCTTTCTCTCGTTTTCCGCGGAGGTTTGAGTCGGTCTGGCGAAGCTGAATATTTGTGCTGCGAGGTTCTGCGATTCTCTCTGCGAGTGTTTTTGTTGGTTTCGATTAGACGTTTCGGAGGACTGCGAGCGTCCCGTTTTCATCGTCTCCTCCGACGCTTTGATCGAACCGAGAGGCATGATGAACCGCTCGCGATCGAGCTTTTCGGCGAGTTTTTTTGCTCGGAGTTGGTCTAAGGTGAGCGTTTTTGTTTCGCGGGAGTCGTCTTCGGTCTCGTCGGCGCGGTCTCCCTTTCCGCCTCGTTGGCCTCGGCCGCAACCTCCGCGGCCGCCTTTGTTTCGAAAGTCGTCGTCCTCTCGCGGCGGAGGAGGTCCCCGTGCGAGTTTGAGAATTTTGGAACGCTCTCTTTTCGCCAGGATTTCGTGTTGTTCTTTCTCTTTTTCTAGCGCGTTTGCGTTATTCTTCTCTTCGTCGTTCGATCCGCGCGCGTTTCCTGGTTTCGAGCTTCGTTGCTTTTGTTGTTGGTTCGATGCGGCGACAGGTAGTGGCTGAGAAGGTGTCGACGGTGCACCAGTGACTGCTCCTTTTTTCGGAGGAAGCCTCGGTTTCGCTCTCGATGGTTGCATCTCCTCTTCCTCTTGTTCTTCTTCGTCCTCGTCGTCGTCGTCGTCGTCCTCGCGCTCTCCCGCGCGACCGCGTCGTCGCTCCCTCTCCAACTCTTTCCTCGCCGCTCTTTCCCTCTCCTTTCTTTCCATCTTCTCTTTTCTCTCCGCCTCCTCTCTTTCCTTCCTCAATTCTTCCTCTTTAACTTTCCTCTCCTTCTCGAACTGTTTCCACGTCTCGTCGTCGAACGGCTGAAACTTTGGCGCTTTACCGACATCTCCCAAGGAAAACCCGTCGTCCGCGAACCGACTCGCCGCTTTCATCCGCATCTTCTTCTCAAACTTCTCCTTCAATTTCTGGACTTGGCCGCCGAGAATTTGGAAATTCGCGTCGGTATCCGCGAAAACCACGTCTTCGTTCGTCCTCCCGAGAGCGGAACCCCCAGAAGTAGCCTCGTTCAGATCTTTCACCAAAACCTTCGTCCCCGGCGTCAACTGTCGTTCCCATCGAGCTCGCGCTCGCTCTACGCTCGACCATCCAAGTCTTTCCAGAATGACAATTTCCGAGTACCCATCCGTTGCGGTCACTTTCAACATCCTCCTACTATTCGTGCTCTTCTCTTTGTCCTCCTCAAAGTCGTCAAAATCTAACTCGTTCGCTTTCCTCTCGTCGTTCATTCGCGCTTGCGATACGTCTCTCGCGTCAACTATTTGCCACACGAATGGACCTTCCAAATTTCGTTTCAATCCTTCCTGCGTTTTATTCGGCACAGACGGTAAGAATACCCTCTCCTCGTCCTCTGAATCCTCGTCCTCTGAATCGTCCTCCTCTTCGATGAAATCCATGTTCAAAATCTCTCGTTCGATGGTGTCTCTCGATGTCGTAGTAAACGTCAGCTTTTTCTCATTCACTCGCCACCCGTTTTCTTTCAACCACTTTGAGGTCGTAGAAGAGGCTGACGCTTTCGAAGAGGAAGAATCTCTCGTCATCCTCGAAAAAGTTGTCGTCGTCGTCAGAGGCACTTCTTCTTTTTTATCACTCGCGGGCGAGAAACGTGATGGTCTTTTTGTGCATGTTTTCGCGCGATGATGATTGTGCAGGCACATTCCATTTGCTTCACTTTTTTTCCCCAGAGCGGCTTCTTTTCGAGGCACCATTTACAAAGACACAAAGAATAACACTCATGGGTGTTCGCGGAGGACAAACGACGACACGAAAACGAGCGAACAACAGAAGGTCCTCGGTAACACCGACGCCTCCGCCGAATTTAATGGCTCCAGATTCAGAGGACGAAGAGGAAGAGGAGGACGACGACACCACGACGGGGAAAACGACGAGAAGGAACACGACTTCGAATTTCAAAATTCATCGACGGAATGGTGGTCGACACGATGGAGGATCGATCTCAACCGCGGTCGTGTTAACGCTCGCGTGTGCGTTCGTTTGTGTTGGTGTGTTTCTGCAAGCGAGAACGGTCGCGAAAATCGTGAAAGGATCCGGAGTGAGAACAACAACAACAACTGAAAAGTTGGATCCGTCGATACGGAAAGAAGTGCAAAAGATGAAGGAAAAAATGGACGCGCAGCGCAAAGAGATGGACGAAATGAAGAAAGTGGTGAACGAGGAGAAACCGTGGGAATTTGCGATGCAAAAGACGATAGACGCGTGGTATGAAGGGAGCTCCGGGAAGAATAGTAAAGGATCCTGGTTTGGCGTGGGGAAGAGGAAACACGCTTCGTCGTCTTTGCCGCCGTGGCAGGCGAAGGACGAAGAGATTGAAAAAGCGACGGCGCAGTTGAGAGCGGATTTGGAGGATGTGAAGTTGAAGTTAGCGAAGAGAGGTGTGTTGACGCAAACGTCCATGCAAAGAATGACGCACATGTTGGCGGATAAGACGGGTTTGGTGGATTACGCCAGCGTGCACGGTGGCGGGAGGGTGTTGAAACACTCGACGTTGTCCCCGTTGGTCGCCAGAGAGAGCGGGCCGATTACCGCGATGTTGATGTACTTTCGAGGGAAAGCGGCGCCGCACCCGAAATCGAACGAGTGGTTGTTGAAACAAACGTTAGAACCGCCTGGGGATTGTTTAGCCTTAAGAGGTACGAAAGGGTACGTGGACGTGCATTTGAAGGAGAAAATTACGGTGTCTGGATTTACGTTGGAACACGTGAACCCGTTGATTGCGTATGATCGATCGTCCGCGCCGAAAGAGGTTAAATTAGGCGCGTGGGGGATGTTTCCGAAAGTTACGACGAGGAGTAGTACTAGCGATGATAGCAACGATAATACCAACAATGACTACGTTGATGTTAAGAAAATGTCGTGGAGATACGAGGAGTTTGGAAACTTTACGTTTGACCCGACTCACGCGGACGGCGTGACGACGTTCACGTTTAGCGAGGACAAGATAGTCGGCACGACCGATCGCGTGCGCTTCTCCGTGGACTCTAACCACGGTAACACGAAGTGGACGTGCGTGTATAGATTGAGAGTCCACGGAAGCAAGAACAAATGATGATAATATAATAACATTTTTTAATAATACGAAAGTATTTAATAATACGAAAGTATTGTATATGCTCTTAATTATGTAAATCGTCGTCATCATTACAGACTATACGCGTGCTATGTAAACGTTTGTTTCTCTCTCGTAAATATGTATATATAAAGATGTCTAAAGTACAAAAAATCCTCCTCTTCTTCTTCTTCTTCTTCTCTTCTTACGTTTAAAACAAAGCGGTCTTCTTCATTATGCGAAAGAACTCTTCCTCGTTCACCTCCCCGTCTCCATCTCTGTCCGCCTCTTCGATCATCTCTTGCAACTCCTCGTCCGTCATCGTCTCCCCTAACTCCTTCGCCACCCTCTTCAAATTCTTGAACGAAATCTTCCCGGTATCGTCGTCGTCGAACAGTCTAAACGCCTTCAATATTTCCTCCTTGCCGTCTCGCTCGCCCATCTTCGCCGTCATCAGTTTTAAAAAGTCCTCGAACGTAATCGTCCCCGATCCGTCTTTATCCACCTCGTGCATCATTTTCGCGATTTCCTCTTTCTTCGGTTCAAATCCTAACGCTCGCATGGAGACTTTCAACTCCTTCGCGTCGATCGTTCCCGAGCCGTCCGTGTCGAATAAATCAAACGCCTCGCGGATTTCCTGTTTTTGCTCTTCGGTTAATCCTGTCGAGGATGAAGATGAAGTGGTGCCTTTTTTCGCCTTTAATAGAGAGAGAACGTTTTGGGGTCAGTATATAATACACACAAACATAAACGCAATCAATCGCTCGTCCGTTTTATCTTTCGCGCGCGACACAAACACACGCACAAAAGACATTACATTTTAAAAATTGACGGGGAAGAACGAGTCGAAGAAAAAGTCCGTTGACTCTCTTTCCCGATTTGTAAGAAAATCTTCAATCACGCGAGAAAGAAGAGAGAGAGAGAGAGAGATGAACGCAACAAAAACGAAAAGAATACAAAGAACAACAATTGCATCGTCGTCTTTTCTATCGTCGTCGTCGCAAAACTTACCATGATGATGGTCTTTTATGTGTGTGTATATTCAGAGGCGCGCGAAGCAAACGAAAGAGGTTGAGATTTTCTTCTTACTGGAGTAAAAGAAAAATTTTCTTTTTTTTGTGAAGAGAGAGACGAAGAGACGAAAAAAACAAAAATGGCAGCCAAAAACGAAAAAATTCAAAAATTTTGCTCTTTTTGCTCTTTTTTTGCGCTTTGGACAGGAGACCGAAACACCTACAAAATTGGGACACGTTCACACACACAGATGTTATATAAATTTCTTTAGTCTAAAAATCTCTTTGTGTTTTGTGAGGTGATTTTATACATAGCGCATACAAAAACACGCGGAACAGAAGAGAGAGGGAGAGAGGAACTTGTTGGCGTTTTTTTTTATCTTCTTCTTCTGTTACTGTGCTTTTGTTGTGTCGTTTGGACGGAGAAAGAGAGCGCGTCATTTTGAATTTTCGTTCGTTCGTTCGTTGTTTCCCCATTGCATCATCATCATCTCGAGACGAGACGAGAGAACGACACTGTTATTAACAACAACAACTCGAGAGAAAGAGAGAAAGAGAGAAAGAGATTTGCGGGTTTGGGCGCGCGTTTTTGTCGATTTCTTCTGCCGCGCATCACTTTCATCATCGATAGAAGAAGAAGAAGAAACATCTAAAAAAAATGCCACCGAAGAAGACCACCACCACGGGAGGAGGAGGAGGAGGAGGAGAAAGAGGACAAATAGGAGGAGGAGACGCGAACTTGAAGCAAAAGTCACCGGCGGAATTTTTCCAAGACAACAAAGGCATCGCCGGGTTTGAAAACGCGGGGAAATCGTTATACACGACGTTGAGAGAATTCATCGAAAACGCGTTAGACGCGGCGGAGCACATCGGGGTTCTGCCGCAAGTGGACGTGTTAGTGGAAGAGGTGACGCTGACGCAGTACGAGACGATGATTGGATTGGACGCGCACGTGAGGAAAGACGATACTTTATACGACGATTTTGAGACGGAAAAGGCGAGAGCGAAACGGTTGGAGAGAGAAGCGAAGGTGGAGATGCAACTCGAGAAGGCGGCGGCGGCGAATGCGAACAAAGGGAAGAAAGGAGGCGGTCGCGGGAACGCGAACTCCTCGAAAGGCGAAGAGAAGAAGTCGTATTTTAAAATCACCGTGAAAGATAACGGGAAAGGTATGGAACACAGCGACATACCGAACATGTTGGGGCGAGTATTGTCTGGGACGAAGTACGGGGTGAGACAAACGCGAGGGAAGTTTGGTTTAGGATCGAAGATGGCGTTGATTTGGTCGAAGCAAACGACCGGGTTGCCGATTCGAGTGAGGAGCGCGCAGCCGGGGCAGAATTTCGTCTCGGAATACGTATTGGATATCGACATCGAGAAGAACGCCCCGAACGTGCACAAAGAGGAGAAGAAACCAAACACGACGAAATGGCACGGCGCGGAGTTGTCCGTAACGATTGAGGGAAATTGGACGAGTCATCGACAGTACGTGTTGGCGTATTTGAGACAATTGGCGATTGTGACCCCGTACGCGGCGCTTGGGTTTCGGTACATCTCTTCGCACGCGGCTGGGAGCGCCGCGGCTAGGAATCAAGACATTCAGTTACACTTTGCGAGAAGAGCGGAGGTTATGCCGCCGTTACCGAGAGCGACAAAGTATCACCCGAGCGCGGCGAAAGAGAATCAGTTGTTGGTGAAAGATTTGTTGTCGAATACGAGAGAGAAGACTTTGAGTGGTTTTTTCAACAAAGAGTTTACGTGCATCAACCGCGAGCACGCGAACCGATTGTCGAGAGAATTAGGGGCGGGATTTTCCGCCAGCATGCACCCGAAGAACGTTTCGGATAAGCAAGGCGCGAGAATTCAACAGCTGTTAGCGTCGGCGAGATTTTCAGATCCAAGCGGAGAGTGTTTATCCCCCGCGGGGGAGTATAACTTACGTTTAGGGGTCATGAAAGAACTCGGCCCGGATTGGATCGCGTCGTACGCGTCTCCAGCTTTGGCGTGTGGAGGCCACCCTTTGATTGTGGAAGCGTGCGTGAGTTTAGGTGGAAGAGACGTGAAACCCGGGTTCAACGTCTTTCGATTTGCCAACCGAATTCCGTTGTTGTTCGAAGGCGGCGCCGACGTGGCGACGAGGTGCGTACAACGTTTGAATTGGACGACGTATAAGATCGACAAGAACAACGACAAGATTGGCGTGTTCGTTTCCATAGTATCCACGAAAATTCCATTCAAAGGTACGTCTAAAGAATACATTGGAGACGAAAACGCGGAAATTGCCGAGGCAGTGGATAAAGCTATCAAACAGTGCGCGGCGCAGCTGCGAGGTAAAATCGTTCGCGCGCAAGCGTTGAAAGATCGACGCGCGAGGAAGAAGGCGTTGACGAAATACGTGCCGGATTGTTGTAACGCGATTTTTACCATGATAGCGTCCGCTGCGGATGCGGACACGTTACCTCACGAAAGAGCGAGGAATTACGACGAGAAAGAAATGTTATGGCCGGTGGATGTTCAGTGGGAGGAGGAAGCGACGCAAAAAGCGCGAACGCGAGAGATCACGGCGGAAATTTTACAAAAACGTTTAGAAGAGTGCGTGGAAAAGATCGATAACGAAGAAGCTTTGGAATTTTCCATGCAACAAAACAAAGACGGGTTAAAACAGGACGTGTTTTTGAACCCGTTCAGTAGTTTTGCGCACGAGTACGAACCAGAGCTTCGTCCGGGAGAAAGCGGCGTCGCGTTTCGATTGTTGAAGAAGGCGCGACTGATTGCCTAATAATACTACGTAAAGTACGAAGAGAGAAGTATATTTTTAGCTACTATTTAGACCGTTAATAATATTGATCACAAACAAACACTACTAATATGTTTAAAGTTATACATGTATACAGAGCTCTATAACACCACTACTAACGACGCCGTTTTTTCCTCTTTTCCTCTTACCAAGCGCCCGGCGCGTACTTGGTCGGATTGACGTAGTTCTCGTATCCCCATCTCGTGTCAATCGCAAACGGCTCGGAAATCTCCCCGGGTCCATCCGCGGTAATTTTCGAAAGTTGAAACTTGTTCATCATCTGCTTATCTCTCATCACGCAACTCAACAGCGCCGATTTCAGAAGCTTCTCCGCCTCTTGCTCCGTCATTTCCTCCTTCCAACTCTCTCTAAACAGCGGTCTCGCTAAATGGTTCCCGAACCCCGTCGCCACGTGATCGTCCACGTAGTGCTGCCCAATCATCCCCACGCACCCTAAAAATGGTTTCTTCTCCACGTAATCCCACCCAGAGATAACTAACGAGTTCCACAACGGGTCAAACTTGTTCCGTCGGTTATACATCACGCGAACGAGGTAGTTATAAATCTCCTTCGGCGTTCTCGGACACTCGTCGTCTTGACAGAAATCCGTCATCTCCAACTCGTCCAACAAGGTTGAAATGTAATCAAAATCCGATAACTCTCCCGTAAACCCAACAACTGTATATTTCCCGACCAGTTTCATCCGTTGAATGCTTTTGTACCGTTTGGTCGACCCGTAGCACGCGAGCGTATCGCACGCCATCAAGACGCCGTCTTTGTACTTGACCGCGAGAACGGACGTGCCGGTCACGTACGGCGTTCTGTTGTTGTAATAATCGGAGAGAAAGAGAGGTCAGTTTTCTACTCGGTTTTATGCGCGTTAAATGATACAAAAGCGACGAGTATTGAAAGATTACGTTGTCTCCGCTTTTTCCGCGGTGTCGTCTTATTCGTCCTTTGAACGAACACTCGTGAGAAGAGATCTCGAGAAATCTCTCTCTCCCTTCTCACCACGCGCGCGTAAAGCATAACAAACGGCCAAACGAACCGCTTTTACTGAGGTCGCGTCGAAGAACAACAAAAGATCATCGAGAGACGGGAAAAAGAGGAAGAATAAAACGCACTGCGTCCTCGTCATCACCCCGACGTTGGGATCGATCGAGAACGGTCTCCCTTTCGATCCTTTCCCGAGATGAGGTATATTTTTCCGTAAATCGTACTCGCGTTTGACTTCTTCGTCGTATGCGGGGTCCGCGCCTCTCGGGACGACGCCTGGGCCGATGGAGGAGGAGTGGGATGTGCGCGATGGAATCATTTTATGAGTATTCGTAGTAGTAGTATGCGCGCGCGAAACGTACGTTTTGTCTGTCGTCTTTGAGGGAAAAAATGAAGGCAAAAAGCTCTAGTTTAGGGTTTTACATGAAACCCTAAACACAAAAAAAAAGCTTCTCTCCGTTGTGGGGAAAGCGCAGCGCTTACTTGCGAAACCTCTTCGTACTCGCGCGCGTTTCGCGGTGTTGTTGTTTGTGATTTTCGCATTTATATCGTTAGTCGTGGTGGTGGTTTTTATCGTAATCGTGTTCTTGTTCTTGTTTTAATACCACTTTATACTGTGTTAATGAGTGGTGATATTGCGGAAGAGTTTGAAGCGTTCGCCCCGATGGAGGATATCCCCACGGGAACGAATGCTTTCAACAACACGAAAGAAGAAGACAACAAAGAGGAGAAAAGCAACATGGGAAGCCGAAAATCATCCGCCCTGGACGAGCTCAACCAAGACGGGTATTTCGGCCACGCGGACGGGAACTGGATCGAAGACGACGCCGCGCCGTTGGTTTTAATGCAAAAGAGTTCAGGCATGGACAGTCCGACGTTAAAGGAGGATTTGAGAGAACTGTGGAATTTTTACGGGAGGAAAATCGTGGTGTCGATGCTCGCGGTTGGGATTTTGATCGCATCAATCGCGATTATTTCGATGCAAACGACGACGAGGACGTCGTCACCGAATGGAGATACGCATAAAAAATCGCCGTGGGCCGGGTTCGATATCTCGCCGGCGGAGTTGCGATGGTATTGGGGGTATGCGTGGGAACGGATTCCGAGCGAGTGCGCGATGCCGGAAGCGCCGTACGAAACGGACGATATCGCTTTTTCAGACGAGGATGGGAATGAAATCGACGGTATTTTGGGGAAGAGAGAAGGGAATCGAGTGAATGGGATGGTGAACGGGATATCATCGGACGAAGAGGCGATGTTCGCGGGGACGGGGAGATCGAGACGAAGGGCGTTGGATATGGTGTTTTCGAACGCGAAAAGATGTCCGTTGGAAACGATTCAGTGTGGTTTTAGCGGGGCAGTGAGCGTTAAACCGCAATCGTTCGGAACGTGTGCGATTGTCGGACCGGCTATTTATAAAGGGATGAACATGGGACCAAAGATTGATCAACACGACACGGTGATTCGACTAGCGAGTATGCCGAACGAAAAGTTTAAGAACGATTTAGGCGCGAAGACGAGCGTGATTTACGCGACTGGGGAGCAAACGAACGCGGACGATAGTTACACGCCGTTTGGACCGGTGAATTCGAAAACAGCGGTCAGAGATGGGTGGGTTCCGGATAAATTTTGGATCGTCGAGGACGAGAAGCACCAAGAGGGCGAGTTGGACGGCGTCAACGCGCACGACGGGAAACCGGTGTTGTGGGTGAACAGACCATTTCCATCCGCGACGAAACGGAACTACGATTCCGATTTACAAACCTTCGATTTTCGGTTTTTCGTGAACCGCGTATTAGCCGCCGCGCACGAAAAAGAAGACATGAGCGATGCCTGGTTCACGTTAGGCGCCGACGACGACATTCCGGACACGTACAAAACCCAAGACCACTACGCGTTACTCTTCAACGTCATGTTCTCCGGTTTGTGCGAAAGTATTCACGCGTATGGGTTTGGATACCGACCGTTGAACTCCGAGGACGAAACGCTCGCGGTATCTCAGGCGTATTACGACGATAACCCCGCCACGAAAGCGCACTTCGCGTTGTTATCCGATAGCTGGAACACTTCGAAACGAGACGCTTTGTTAGCGAAAGCGTTGATGACGAATAATACCATTTGTTCCTACGGCGCGAGTTAAGATGAAGATTATGTTGATAATAATAAAACACAAAAGCGCTTTTAAATAGGACTATCGCATAATCATCACGTTCGCACTTTCAAAAGCATCATCAAAAGCACTCGATGACTCCGCGTTCATTTTTCTCGCAGAGAGAGTCAAAATAAATCTTCAGTAAATGCGTCCTCGCGTTTTGCGTTCAGCAGCGGAAGCAGCAGCGGCGGCGGCGGCAAAACGACGCGCGCTACCAGTAAATCCAACAACAACAACAACAACGCGAAGTATTGCTGCGATGTACGCCTCTCCTTCTTCGTCTTCTTCCTCTAAAAGCATCCGTTTTTCCGGCGGCGAATTCGTTCGTTCCCGAAAAGCGAATTCCAAAAGACTTCCCCGCTATGCTGCTGCTCTTACTGCGGCTCGCTTTTCTGCGCGTGGGACCACCATCGAGGAGGACGAGGAAAAAGAGGAGCAAATGAAACACCTTCGAATCGATCAAAAAGGAATAGTTTCCGACGCCGGCGTCTACACAACCAAAGAGGAGAAAATGTTCCTTAAAAACGCCATCCAATTAAAAGGAGGCAAAAATGCCTTCATTTTAGGCATCGAAACGTCCTGCGACGACACCGCGTGCGCGATTGTCACGAAATCCGGCTTTGTAGTTTCGGAAGCCATCAAGTCGCAAGTGTCCATACACGAAAATTGGGGCGGCGTGGTACCAACTTTAGCGAAAGAAGCGCACCAAAATGCCATCGATGATGTCGTGGAGGAGTGTTTGCGCAAAGCCGGGGTGACGGATATCGGGAAGCAAGTGAGCGCGGTGGCGGTGACGGTGGGTCCTGGGTTGTCCATGTGTTTGAGAGTTGGGGTGAGGAAAGCGCAGAAAATTAGCGGGGAATACGGGATACCAATCGTTCCGGTGCATCACATGGAAGCGCACTGTTTGGTGGCGAGAGTGAAGGAGGAAGAGTGGAACGCGAATAGCGAGGAGGAAGAAGAAGAAGAAAATGGGGGGGTTGCGAAGTTCCCGTTCGTCGCGTTACTCGTGAGTGGTGGGCACAACGTGCTGTTGAAAGTAGAAGGTGTCGGGAGATACACCATATTAGGTCAAACGTTAGACGACGCCATAGGTGAAGCGTACGATAAAACCGCGCGACTTCTCGGTTTGCCCGTCGGCGGCGGCGGCGGTCCGGCGTTGGAAAAGTTAGCCAAAGAGTACGAAGAGATAGTTTTAGAACCGCGACGAGAACAGTGCAGAAAGGAAACGGAACAGGAAGCGCACATAACGGACGAGGTGTTTGAGAAAATTGTTCGAAAAAAAGTGAAGAATCCAATCAGATTTACCGTCCCGTTGCGAAAACGCAAAACGTGCGATTTCAGTTTCGCCGGATTGAAAACCAACGTCCGATTGGCCATCGAAAAGCACCTCGGCGCGGTCGTCGACGAGTCGAAACCAGAACAGAAAGTGTTACCTTCCGAAAACTGGGACGGCATAGAAAACCGAGAAACGCGCGCCGCCATCGCGCACGCGTTCCAAACCGCCGCGGTAACGCACCTCGAAGACCGCGTTTCACGAGCTTTGGAATGGGTGGAATCCGACGGCGTCTCGCCAACCTGCCTCGTCGTCGCCGGCGGCGTCGCATCCAACCAAAAAATCCGAAAAAAGTTACTCCAAATCGGTGCAAACCATTCCATCGACGTCGTCTTCCCAAAGCCTTCCTGGTGCACCGACAATGGGGTCATGGTCGCCTGGGCCGGCATCGAAAGACTCAACTTAGCCTTAGGCGTGGAAAAACCCGTCCCGAGAAACAGCGAAGCGTTTGCGAAAGACGAAAAGGACCGAGACGTTCAGGTGCGGTTAAAACCGAGATGGCCGTTGGGTGAGATGGATGAGAGAGCGATCGGTGAGGTGAAAAGTAGTAAAGTGAGCAAGATGGCCAGGCCTTTGGGGAGCAGCGACTGATCAAAGCAGATTGATGATGACATTGTTGTAGTATTAATTGTATAGTAACTTCCTTCACAAATTCTTCCCCTAAAAGTCATCATCATTTAAGAGAGAGAAAGAGAGAGAACGGTGGTCTCTCTTTCTCGCTCTCTCTCATTTCGACGATTTCGACGACGATTTCTTTGACCACGAGGCGTTGCGCTTTTTGCGCCGCTTCTTCTCTCTCCTATTATCGCAAAAGTCTTCGTCACATTCGATTCGGAAATCATCAATTTTCACCGCCAAAAACGACGTCCCCGACGACGACAAAAACGACGGCGACGGCCACGAAGGCAGCACAAAGACCGATACAAATAAGGAGGAAGAGAAACAGAAGTCTCTCTTTTTCAATGAGCAGCGTGCCGTCGGGGGCGATTGGCCCGAGGGATAACAATAACAACAACGACCTTTTACCGAGGCATTCGCTCGTCCAACCACCAAATGTGGAAATCGACTACCAAAAATTCGAGAGCGAGTACCTCGTCCATGCGATTTCAATCGATCGAACGAAAGTCTCGAAAGCGACGAAAATCTTGAGAGGTTTTACGCTCGAGGAGAGAGGAATACAAGACGTGGTTTTGGACGAGACAGATCCGGAGAAGAGGAAGAGATTGATTTTGTTGAAGCGAGAGAGCTTCGCGGCGAAAGCGGTGGCGGATTTTTTACCGGAGGATGTGAGGAAGAGGTTAGAGGACGAAGTTGGAATTTCGTTGGTGAGTGGTGATGGCAAAAATGACGAAGAGAACGAAGGGGTCGTGAAAGAGCACAGGATTACGTTAGATTATAAATATCACACGGCGGAGTACGTTTTGAAACAGCTCTTGCCAGACGGGATGGAGACGCCGAGCGCGTTTGAACAGGTGGGGCACGTGGCACACGTGAATTTGAGAGAAGAGTTTTTACCGTATAAATATACGATTGCGAAAGTTATCGCGGATAAGAATTCGAGAATTCGAACGGTAGTGAATAAAGTAGGCGCGATTGATTCGATGTTTCGAGTGCCGAATTGGGAGTTGTTATACGGCGACGCGGATTTGAAAGCGACGGTGAAGCAACACGGGTATTCCTTCGAGGTTGATTTTGGTAAAGTCTATTGGAATTCGAGGTTGGAGACGGAACATAAACGGTTGGTGGACGTGGAGTTTAAGAGAGGTGAGGTGATTGTAGATGCCATGGCCGGGGTTGGGCCGTTCGTTGTTCCAGCGGTGAAAACGAAAGGGTGTCGAGTCTACGCGAGCGATTTGAACCCGGACTGTTTCGAGATGATGCAAAAGAACGTGAAATTGAATAAGATTGAAGACTCGGTGAAATTATACAACATGGACGCGAGAGCGTTCATCAAATCGTTGTTAGAACCGGCCGCGGGAAAGAGCAGTGATGATGCGCCCGAGGAGATGTGGGCCCGCGAACTCTCCGCGTACGAGCAAGAGTTGAAAAAATTTCGAGAGAAGATAAAAGCGAACGAAAACGGAAACGAGGAGGACGAGAAAGAATCCGAAGATAATAACACGAAGAAGAAATCAGAAAAGAAACGCAAAAGATTAGAGGAAACGTCGGTACCGAAACCAAACTGGTCGACAATGACCGCACGGGAGGAGGCAAAGAATACATCTGTGCCCCCAAGCGGAGCGACATTCGATCACATCGTCATGAACCTCCCGGCTACCGCGGTGGAGTTTCTCGATTGTCTCAAACACTCGTTCGATCGAAAGACGTGGGAGAATAGAAAACTCCCAACTGTACACGCCTACGCGTTTCGACCGCCAGGACATACCGATCGAGACGTCATTTCCCGAGCTGAAGGTCACTTGGGATGTCCGATTAAAAATGCGAAAGTGTTCGAGGTTCGAGACGTTGCGCCGAACAAAGCGATGGTGTGCGTCTCGTTCCAGATTACCGAAGAGCAAGCGTTTGGTTCTTCGCCTAGTTAGTTTAATACATAATATTCTATTCCTATTATTATCTCTACCTGACTATTAAATCTATTAAATGCCCTCTGGTGGCGTCTCGCGCGGCGTTCGGCAGGCGCGCAAAACTGCCGACGAAGGCGACGTGCGCATCTGGGCGACAGAGAATGACTTCTGCGACGTCGTCTGCTCTCGATGTGTTCTTGGCGTTGTATTCCTCGAGGATGCTCGTCCACGCGGCGTTCGATGGGTCGATGTAGATGGCGTAGTTGTCGCCGCCGTTGTCTCCTTTCTTCTTCGTTGTTGTTGTCGTTTTGGGCTCCTTCTCGTCTTTTTTGTCTGACGACGATGAAACGACGACGAGTTTTAATGCAGCGCCTTTAGGTAACATTTTTCGAGCTTCTTCCAGAGCATCTTCGTCTACGTTCACCGATGACGACGTTATCGCAAAGAATTGGCACTCGAAGTTGCTGTTTGAACCACCTAAATCGATCGTAGAGATAGTGCCTCCTCCTTCGTCGGCGTTTATTAACGCACAGTGCGGGATGCGTTTCCCCACGGCGAGGACGTTCGGATTTGTCGCTTTGACGCCTTTCGCGTACGAAAATCCAAGCTCCTCGTTGAGAAATTTCAACTTGAGCGTCTCTCCCGAGGTGCCACACAACCGTTTCACCGCTTCGCGACGGTACTCTCCCAATGGATTCTTCTTATCGTTTTCGAGAAGCACCGTTTGCATGCGTCCGGCGCTCAAGATTTTTTCAAACGCAAACGATTTCAGCGCTTGGGGCACGGGCAACGCGTTGGATGCGAAAACGAGCGCATCGAGCGCGCGAGGTTCTAAACCTAAAGCTCTTGGTATCTCTAAAACGCGTTCGTAATTATTTACGCTTAACGTTTTGTTTTCCGAGGCTATTTTTTTTCGTTCGTTTGCGTACGAGTTGAGCAGCGAAGAGGACAACGCGTCGTCATCGCGTTCATTTTGTATCGCAATGGCGAGTTTCCACGCTAAATTGTGCGCATCTTGAATCCCAGTGTTCATGCCAAAACCACCGGCGGGAGGGAAGGCGTGCATGGCATCCCCGGCGAGGATAATTCTTGGCGCTCGCTCTTCGTCAATTACGACATTCGCCACCGTCGCGTCCATCGTCCACGATTTTACGTCGAGTACTTCGATATCGTCAACCGTAACACCATTTTTATCATCAACATCAATACCACCACCACTAATCGCGTTTCGAACAAACATCTCGCATTTTTTCTTCGTAAACATTTCTTTAAAATCCTGAACTGGCGCGTGGTACGGCAACTGCAACGCGAATTCTCCCTCGCGCAAATCGTGCGCGACGACAACTCCTACGATGTTTTTATTGAACACGAAATACAACATCGCTTCGTTACTTTTCTCTTTAATTCTCTTCGCCAGCGAACGACTGACAAAGTGAATATTACCTAACGTTTGCGTCGGGAAAGATGTGTTGGTTCCTTTTTTCTTCGTTTCTCTACCCTCACTATTCAATGTTCTCGCCACGACTGAACTCGCCCCGTCGCAAGCGACGACGTATTTCGCCTCGAACACTTTGCCTGATTTCAAAGTCACTCGGCACCTGTTCTTACTCCCGCCACGACTGCTACTCGAACTCTTTACGCTACGACTACTCAATATCACCCTCTCTACTCGAACAACCTCGTCGCCTCTCACGAACGCGTCGTCATCATCATCGTCGTCATAATTCTCCCTCCTCTTCTTCGCCTTCTCCAAAGCGTTCTCCCACAACATCGGCATCAACCTATGTTGCGGGAAATGCGCCACCCCTTCCGTCGACGCCGTCCTCTCCCCAATTTCCATCCGTTCCGTTGCAAAGTGATCCACAGACCCTAATTCTTCGTTCTTCTCGTCTAGGATACCAGTCACGTACCTAAAATGCCGCCAGTTTACGACATCCGACATTTCCTCTCTCACGCGCGAAGCGACAGAAGTTGTTTTCTCACCAAATCCGAACGCGTTTCGGTCTCTTAAAATCTCCATCGTTCTTCTGTTGATAAAGTGCGCTTTCGGGTGTTTCGACGGCCCGTCGTTCGAGTATCTCTCAATGAGGAGAACGTTTTTCACATCGAACGAGGATAACAAGGCGTGCAACGCGATTCCGGTTGGTCCTCCACCGACGATGACGACGTCTTTTGGTACGTCTCGAAAAGCGTCGTCGGTGACGTTCCCCGTGACTTCTTCGTCATCTCTGGTCGACTTCTCGTGCGAAAACAAAGACGACGACGAGGAGAACTGTCTGTATTCGCTCATAAAATAACAAAAAGGATGATTTCTTCGACGTCCAAAAGAGAGGAACGCCGCGACCGCCGATCGAGCGGCGGTCATGGCGTTGCGCTTTTCCGAAGCGTTCTCTCTCTTAAAAGTGCCGCTTTTTCCCCACTTTTAGACACTTTAGATACGGGAAGAGAAGAACGCTAAACGCTCGCTCTTTGGCGGTGGATGCGTCGAATTGGTGATACGAAGAATAATGTCGACAACAAAAACCTTATCGGTCCGAATCTTCCAACATTTAGTCCCGTACGCGCGCGCGCAACAGTTACAACACGCGATTCATTGCGCGAGGAAAAATGCGTTCGTCCCGGATACGCTTTTAATTCTGCAACACCCTCCGGTCGTGACGGTCGGGAAACGAAGCGAAGTTGGCCTGAAGTCGATTAAAACGAGCGAAGAGAAGTTGAGAGAGTTGAAATGCGACGTAATTAAATCGGATCGAGGCGGCGACGTGACGTATCACGGACCCGGGCAAGTTGTCGTGTACCCCGTTATCCACTTGAGGGAGCAAAAATTGGGGGCGAGGAAATACGTGGAAAAGTTAGAAAACGTGATGATTGAAGTGGCGAAGAAATACGGAATTACGAACGCGAGAGGGCAAATGAAGAACGAGGAGGATGGGTCGGACATGTCTGGCGTGTGGGTTGGGAAGAAGAAGTTAGGTGCGGTTGGGGTGAAGATTAGCGGCGGCGTGACCAGCCACGGGTTCGCGCTGAATAGCGAGACGGATTTAGAGTTTTTCAGGGAACATATTTTGCCGTGCGGATTGAAAGGAATGGACGTGACGAGTTTGAAAGATTTAGTCGGGGAAGAAGTGAAGATGGAACGAGTGGAGGTGGAGATTGTGGACGCGTTTGCGAAGGAGTACGGGTACACGGAGGTGTACACGAGACGATGTTAGCGAGAGAAACGTAAAAAAGTAGAGATCGAGAGAGAGTGTACGATTATTTATTATATGTAAAACGTTGTTGTTGTAATATTAATACCAGTTTTTAGCACGCGTGGTACATATACCACACAGTAATACTTTCACATAACATTCTCCGTAAAATCCGTTATGAGCTTCTCGGTGACCTCGCGCAATTGTTCTCGTAGCGAACGGTCGCGCGAATGTTTTGAGCTCTGGAAAAAATTGCAGTCTGCCAAATAATACCCGGCGAAAAAGGTTGCGTCTTTATGGAACGCGGCGAAGCAGGTTGTCGATGCGCCTTCCTCGACGGTTTTTATGAATGGCTTCGAAAGCTTTCGCAAGAGCCGGCCTTTCCACCCATTTTCGTGCTTTTGACTCCCTTTCGTTTCGATCGCACCTGGATGGACTGAAAAGAACAAAATTTCGCTTTCGAAGGCGCGTCTCGAAGCAGCCGATAATGCTTGCATATCTCGGGTAAAGATAATCTGCGCGAGCTTAGATGTACCGTAGCTTCTTGCGGTGTCGGATTTTACGTGCGCATTTGCACCAGTAACTTTTGAGAAATCGATGCCTTTGCGATGCGTGAAAAAATGCACGTGGCTGCTCACCGAAACGACGCGAGCGCCGCCCACAGCTTTACGCATCAGAGGAAATAACTCTCGAACAATCATCGCGTGCGCCAGATAATTGACTTGAAACATCTGTTCGTGTCCGTCGACAGTTCTTTCGAATTTGTCGCCTCCCATTACGCCCGCATTGTTGACCAAAACATGTAAAGCGTTGAAATTCGATCTCACTTTCAAGCAAAACTTATGCACACTTTCGAGCGAACTCAAATCCAACGCGTACGCATAAGCGCGGGGTTCTGAATCTTTTGGTAACAGCGAATTCAACTCTTTCGTGATTTTCGATGCTTCTGCGATGTTTCGACACGCAAAAATGACGTGTGCTTGATGTTTAAACGCCGCAAGGGCTGTTTCTTTACCGATGCCGCTGTTCGCTCCAGTCACAATGACGAGTCTATTCGATAGGTCAATATCCTTCAACACGTCTTCTGGCGTGGATTTTGAAGAGAATCCCGTTGGTCCAGCCCATCCTTTTATCGTGCCTATGGGCCAGAAGCACCTCTGCGGTGGGGGAAACGTTTTCATAAAATGCGTTTTTTTTTCTCGCTCCTGTCTTGTCGCTTCAATTCTCCTCTTTTTTGCGAAAAAGCAAAATAATGCGTTTTTATTTCTGCCGCATATAAAAAGTATCTTTGACGCACAAATGCATTACTTTCTCTCTTTAATATCTCTCGTCCTTGTGTTGCCGTGCATCACAGCGCAAGTTATCGATGGTTCATCGACGAATGGTAACTTCTTAGAACGCGCGTTTGCGGAAATCAAAACCGTCGCAGAAGAATTTTCTAGATTTTCAACCAACAGCTCAGCTGTGTTTGGCGACGAATCACTCTTAGAAAAGCTCGCGAGATCACCACTCACAACGTCGTCTTCAAGCAGCAGTGGCGATGATGCATCTTCTTCGAGTGTAGAATCCAATTTGCAGAAATGGGTGGACGATAACAACGAGTGGTTGAGCTCGTCTTTTCTTTTGAGAGACTTGAGCGACTCGTTGAGAAGCGCCGTCGAAGTGTGCAGACCGGCGGCGTTTGCGGAACCAAAGTTGATTCCTCAAACCGTAAAGTTTCCCAGTTACTCGATTATTTTGAAAGGCGCAACGTGTGAACTCCTCGAGAATGGCGAGCGTCGGTGCGAGGACGCAAAAATTGAACGCTACCAATCCCCGACGAGAGTAATTCCCGAGCGCGTGTCCCGGGCGGAATATCGAGGTCCAACCTGTAACATCCAAGCGTGCTTGACTGCCGGCTTATTCCCTGGCAAAATTCCTACCTCAGAATTAAATGATGGCGAACTGCTCGACGATTTTACCGCCGTCGTTACCTCCCGTTGCGGAAATCCAACCCAAAGAGTACTCGGCAAGACGACGTTTTCGCTTCTCACCGTGCGTTGAAGTATTATTGTTTGTTGTTTGCAACGTCACTCACTATCGTTCACACTCATAACTTCCGTGTATTCACCCGCTAATCTCTCCACAATACCATCCACGTGCGCTAATCCAACTACCATGACGATTTTTTCCGCATCTTTTTCTCTCTTAATCGCATCTGCCATTTCGTCGTCTCTTTGATGCACCATAGCGGACACTATGTTCGGAAATTGAAATTGCATGTATTTCATCATTTGCGCACAGGCGTTCCTATTCTTCATCGCTTCCATGTAATCTTGCATCTCTGTTGAGTTAAATCCAGCTGCTGCCATTTTCTCAAACTCTGGAGGTAATGTCGGCCCGCCTTTTTTCTCCCCGTAGACAAACCAACGGTAAACGTCCGCGACCGATACGCTCTTCCTCAACGCCTTGAGCGTCTTGTTCACGTCTCGATCCGCGAGGACTAATCGCGCGTTCAATCGCTCAGCTTCCCTTATCGCCACCCGAAATTCTTCGCCCGGTTCCATCCCGCTCGATTTTAAAGACGCGTAAAACGCTTTCAACCCAATCGCTAAACACCGGTCCAGAGCGTTCAAGTCGCGGTTCGAGGAGACATTTTTTACGATGGCGAGAAAATCTCCCATGAAGCTTCTCTTCTTCTTTGTCTTCTTTGTCTTCTCTTCTTTGTCTTCTTTCATTTGCTTTTTCAGCTGCTCGAACCTTTCCTCGCACAGCTCGACTGCAACCACGTCCGGTTTCACCAATCGTATCAACTCCTCGGTTTCTCTCGCCGACGCTTTCGACACGTGCGAAGTCCCGACGAGAAATATCTCTCGCGCTTCGTCGTTTTTGCGTAAATGCGCGACAGTTTGTTGCGAATGATAAGAAGAACAAGACGTCGAGAGGATGGAGGAAACGAGGGAACGACGCGTGTTGTTGATGTTGTGAGTGTTGGAGCGCGAGAGGAAAAGTCGCAGCATCTCCGCACACCACCGATAGCGGGCTTTAAAGTGAAGAATGTGTTATGAGTTGTTTAGCAGTTAGTTAGTTGCTGGAGTCAAATCTAGTAAATATATCATTCTAATGTTTCTCTCTCTCTCTCTTCTCTCTCTCTCTCTCTCTCTCGTTCTCTCGTTCTCTCGTTATCTCTCGTTCTCTTTTTGTTCTCTCGTATTGTTATTTTCTTTTCTCGTGTTTAAGTCAATGCTGAAAACAGCAGACGACGACGGTGACGTTATCGCTGCTGCCTCTCTCCAACGCCTCTTGCGTCAACGCCTCGGCGGCTTCGCGACAGGCGTCTTCCGAGAATCGACCTCGCAAGACGGATCGACACAGCCTGACGGCGTCCTGGTCGCCGATGACGTCCCATAACCCATCCGTGGCGACGATGACGTTTTCGATTTCGTCGTCTAAGGTTACTCGAGCGACGTCTGGGGTTGCCGTGACGCCTTTGTTTTCTGGACGCTTAAAGTCGATGTCGCCAATGGCACGCGAGACGGCTAAAGCCGCGCGAACGTTGCGGCCTCGGTTTTCGGCGATGACGCGCCAGCAACCGCAGAATTCAACGCGGCCGCCTTCGTCGTAGACGCGCTTGCGCTCGCGCGGAAGCGAGGGTTTGTGATCTTCCGTTAAGGCTTTTGCGCGGACGTCGTGGTGGCCCACGGCGCGTTTGCCCACGACGATTCGGGTATCGCCGGCGTGCGCGACAAAGAGGTGGTTGGCCACGCGCAAGACGACCGAGGCTGTGGAACCGTCCCGTCTGTTTAAAGCTTTGGTACCGTCTAAGATTTCTTCGTCTAAATCGACAAACGATCGGATTAAGGAGCTCTTCACGCCGAGTTCAAACTGTTCGAGTTCGTGTTGCGGCGCGTCCGGCGCGATGCCGTTGGCGATGAACGCGCACTTTTCCAAGTGCGTGTGCATTTTCTCCTTGGCGTACGAGGCGGCCCAATCACCGTTGTGCCCATCGTACACGCCGATGTACTGTTTATCGCTGATTATTTGTTCTTGTTGTCCGTTGTTCATGTTGTTATAGTAGTTGTTTTGACTCCTTTTCCCGGCGCACTCGAATTTCCAATCTTCGATGATTGCGTAGCGATCTTCCATGTACGGTCGCTGTCCCTGCGCTTCGTACACGCCAAAAAGGACGCGCGCTGGAGGCTTCAAAGTTGCTTTGGGTTGTTTTTTTGCCAAAGTAGTCGCTTCATTCGTCGCGCCGTCTGCCGCAGATCGAACGGAACCGTCCGAGTGGCCGCTTCTATCCAAATTCGCTCCTCCGTCATTCTCGCTCGTTTGTTTCGATTTCGTCGTCGGCGAATCTACCTCTTTCCCTCCTTGTCGTTGGTTGTTTCGGTCGTGTGCTCCGACATCCACTTCTTCGTCCGTCATCAGCGCGTCCTCGTCGTCTGTGGCTTCTAAACTGCCCTCCGCGCTCGAACCGCCGCCCATAGCTGCCAAATCCGGTTCCGCCCCGTCCAACGTGACCATCGACCGAACTCTCAATAACTTTGAATCCATACCTTCGGCAGGGCTCGGCGCTCTCGCCGCGTGCGCATCCAACGCAACTCTCGCAACTGCCGAATTCTCCGCAAACATTGTCGTTTGTTCTCCACCACCGTTGCCGAACGCGTCGTGCTTCGGCGGTTTGCCTTCGTTCGCGTTACTACTAATAGCGTTGTTGTTATTATTATTATCATTATTATTATTATTGTTCGCGTTGTTATTACCGCTCACAACTCTCTTACTCTTATTCAAATCAAACGTCGCTTGGTTCAAGTAATCCAACCTCGTCGTCGGACTTTCGCCTAAACTATTCGACCCATTCGACGCGTTGTTCGCCATCATCATACCGATATCCTCGCCGCTCACTGAACCCAACTTGTTGTAGTTCTTATTCGTCGGCCTCAAGCTCTTTCTCTCTTTCTCGCCTTCTCTTTTCGGAAGGTCCGAGGACGAGGACGGACTGTGCGAGTACGACGGCGCGTTATCGTCGTTGTCAATGTGGGTTCGGTGATCGCTCTGAAACGGATTGTTGTAGTTGTTGTTGTTGTTGTTGTCATTCATGCTGTTCTCCGCCACCAACCGGTCTGCCGCAATAACTGCATTAGTATTAGTATTAAACTCTTCGTTGTTGTTGTTGTTTTCCAACTTCTCCTTCTCTTCCTCCGCCGCCGCGAGTAAATCGCTGCGACTTCGTTTCCCTTGACTCGACGCGATGGATTGTCCGGAGCTCTCTCTTCTCATGGATGCAAAATCGACTGGAATGGGTTTAGTCTTCGTACTATTATTCGTATCGTTGCGTTCTTCTTCTTCTTTCTTCTCGTCGTCTTCTTTCCTCGAGAGGGGGGAAACGACAGCCGATGACGAGCGCAATCCTTCCCCGCGCGATGATGGATATTCTTCTTCAGACATAGAATACTTTTAAAATAATACAGACTAATAAATACGTCGCAACAAACTCTCTCTCTCTCTGACGCTCTCTCTTTCTCTCTCTCTTATTCTTTCTCTTCTCGAACGACGGCACCACCTCCGAGGTGGTGGGGGATGTGAGGCCATTGTCGTGACTCGACATTGAGTGTAGGGCTTCCTCATAGTTTTAGGGTTTTCGTGAAAAAAAAAAACGCTTTCCAGTCTTTTTTTTCACATGTGTGATCTCACTGAGATCAAAAACATCAGAACATCTAGAGACGACTTTGGGTGTTGTTGAGAGCACGTAAATGACTTTGATCGAGGAGAATAATCAGAAGGAAGTCTCAAATAATCCGTACGATGTTTTAGGCATCAGTCGAACGAGTTCTTCGGAGAAAGCGAGGAAAGTGTTCCTGGAGAAGTGTAAACGTTTACATCCGGACAAAAGAAGAGAGGAGGAGGAGGAAAACAACGCATCGTTCGAGAGGATGAAAGCGGCGTATGAGAAGATACTCGAGCGAGAGAAAGAAGAGAAGAGAGAAAAAGAGGGAGAAGAACAACGAGAGGAGGAGGTTTTGGAGGTGAACGATATCGAGTGCGGGCGCGTGGCGTTTCAGGAGAAAAAGTTTGACACCGCGATTGAGTTTTTCCAGAAAGCTTTGAGTTCGTCGTCGCATGTGGAAAAGGCGAGAATTCACGCGAATTTATCCGCGTGTTATCTGAAAACGAACAAATTTAAGTTGGCGTTAGAGCACGCGGACGCGAGTTTCGAGGTGTCCAAGAAGACGTTTCCGAAGGCGTTGTTTCGTCGCGCGGAGGCGTTGGAGAAGATGAGAGAGTATCCGCGCGCGAGAGAGGCGTTGGATCAAATGTTAAGGATGGACGCGACGTTCGTGGACGAGGTGCATCCGAAATTGCGAGAGCTGGCGGTGAAAGAGAGAGAGTACGAGAAAAAGTTGGCAAAGAGCGAACGCGAGAAGGAGAAGAGGAAGGAGAGAGGGAGAATGGAAGGGCAGCAACCGGGGACGATGCCGAAATGGGAGATTTCAAAGACGACGGCGCCGAGAGGAATGGATGATATTGATGCCGAAGAGGAGGAGACAAACGACGAACGCGGCGTAGAAAAAGAAGAAGAAGAAGAAGAAGAGTTGTACGAGAAACCTATGATTGACGGCATGGGATTGGAAGCGATTGAACAGATGATGACGTTGGCCCAAATTAAACGCGAGGAGGCAAAAGCGATGGAGTACTCTGACGATCCGGCATCTCTTGCACCAAAGGAGGAGAAGAAGAACGCGAGTAAAGACTTCAATTTTAAACGGTGCAAGATGTGTGGGAACGTTTGTAATGTCAGGATGATGTCCTGCTCATCGTGCTGTTTGTCTCTCGCGGACGCCTCGAGCTTCACGCCGGTGTACAATCTCCCAAAAGTTGCCTCGGGCGAGAACGGCGACGGAATGGAAGAGAACGACGACGAAGATGACGACGATAAGGACGCGTACGCATCTTCTTCGAGCGATGACGACGACGAGGAGGACAACGACGAGATGATGCGTCAAGTACTTCCGTCGGTAGCGGCGACATCGGAGAAGCAAAAGAAGAGTCTCGAGGCGCTCGCGCGCAGACGCAACGAACGACAACAACAACAACAGCATCAACCGATAACCAACGAAGTCAAAAGCAAGGATGCTGCATCATCATCTTTATGGTGGTGGCAAACGGACCCAATGTTTGCACCATATCTCGGTGGAGCTCCCGAACATAAGAGAGGATACGATCCATCGTTACAGAGCGCTTACGACGAACTGAAAATCCCGCTCGGCTCGGGCGAATCGCGAGTCCGCGACGCGTACTTGAACCAAATAATGGCGCATCACCCAGACGCGGCCGGTTCGAAAAAAAAGCTTTTAAAAGCACAACAAGCGTACGAAACTATCGCGAAAGATTTCTGGAGGCACGATTCCGGATGCGCGAGTATGCGCAAAAAAATTGACCAAGCGCTCAAAAATACGACGACGGAAACGCAATCGTACGATCCAACTAAGAGGACCATCTTTGTTTCTCTCCGCGTCTACCGCGATTTAGAAGCCCAGCACACGCTTCGCTCTTTATTCGAAAATGCCAAGGACCCATCGCGCGTGTTCGTCGGCATTTGTTGGCAATACAAAACGGAAACGACCACAGAAGTCTCCTCGAAAACCGGCGAACGCGAACGGTGCGTCTGCCGCTTGCACTACGCGGTCAATCGCATAACCGCAAAAGCGGAGGAAGAAGTGGCTAAGATGAAAGGCGAACAAGATCCAGAAAAGTATTTAACGGTGGACGTGAGAAAAGTACAGTTGGAAGTGCAAGAATACGAAGACGAGAAGGAGAGGAAGGCGCACAACGCGCGCGCTATTTTCGACGGCGTAAAAAACGAGAAGGAAAAGGAATGGTTGGAAAACGTGAGAGAAACGCACGTGAACTGGGATTCGTCGGATGGGCCGTGCTATTCGAGACACTTAGCCGATCGATTGTGGGGTGGCGAATCGCATATTTTATACGTCGACGCGAAAACGGCATTCGACGCCGATTGGGACGAAACGTTGTTTCGCGAGTTGGAAGAAGCGGAAAAGGATAACGAAGCAGACCACGACAATGATAATAACGGTGTCGTCTTAACCGCACATCCATTAGGGTACGATCTGGAAACTTCCCCCGTTTTGAATCCGGAAACGTACGAGACGGATCACCACGTGTTCATATACGGCAAAAGAATTTTTCCGTCGAAAGAGGAAAGAAACGCTCCGGCTATGCTCACCGCGCACGCGTTCGGGAAACATTTCCCGCACTTTTTCGCGTCCAAGTTACATGCGAAACCAGAGAGGTCGTTAAAATCACCATTCGTGTCGAATTTGTTCACGTTTGGTCCGAGTGAGGCGTTCATTCGAGACTGTCCGTCGGATGTGCACGCGCCGTTTTTGTATTTAGGCGAAGAAGTGTCTACGTCTATCAAGTTGTTTACCAAAAATTGGGACGCGAGAACACCTCCAATCGTGCCGCTTTTACACTGTCACGATCCGCAACACAGACGCGAGTCTTTTCTAGAAGACAGACGCAAAGGTCGTTTGTTATACGCGAGCATTTACGACGCCGGATACGGGACACCTCAAGCGGTCAATCGACGAACGCGGTTGAACGAGTACTCCTGCCGGCGTATTTTTCAAATCGTGTGCGACGGCGCAGTTTCAGAAGACGCCGCCGGCGGGAAGGTTATCGTACGCGATGACGATAAGTTTAACATCGGAAATGGAAGACGCGCGAAAGAGTTCGAATCATTTTCGGGCGTGTCCATTCGCGAAAAGCGCATCACCGAACGCGCGAAAACAGCCGGATTAGAGCGCGAAAAATTCGAGAAGAACGAGAAACGTAAGTGTAAGTTTCTCGTACCGATAAAAACGATCAGCGGGACATCGCAGGTAAAAGAGTTTTTATACGCGAGCGCCGTGAACGATGCCTTCTAACGATAAATCGTGTTTGTTATGTGCCTGTACAAATCCACATCCGTCGTGTAGAAAGAATAATAACAATAACAATAAATAAGCAACATTAACACCGAATCAACACTACTTCTACAGCAATTTTTTTCTACGTAGACGAGGCCTCCTTCTTCACGCCTCCTTCTTCTTCTTATTCCCACCGCTAACTACTTTCCAAACCGCGCCCATAATCATAAACCACCAGTACACGTTCAACATCGCCGGCACTGGCACGGTAAAGAACGCGAACGGCAACTGCCACCTCGGCACATTCTCTGCGAACCAATCCGCTTTCGCCATCGAGCGAACGTGATCCAACAAAGGCCACATCCTCACCCAAAAGTACACCCCGACGAAATTCAACTGCACGATAACCCCGTAAATGGTATCTAAAATCCCCATCCCAATGCATACAGTTCTCAACCCCATCGCGGCTTGACTCAACTCCGACCTCACGCCCCACGCGACGAAATACTCAAACGTCCCGTACCGAGTCGCCACCGGCCACATCAACAGCGGCAACACGTGGTGCATGATGTAAATCATATACTGTCGTCTCCCGTGCGCTCGGAGCATGTTCTTCCGATCGAAAATAGTCAACAACAAGAAATCATACATCAAATACCCGCACGACGCCGCCGTCGCGAGCACTGTCGTTCGTCTAAACGTCACCGCCTTTCCTCCTAAAACTCCTCCTTTCGTCAACAGGTTCAAAAATCCGCCAAACAGTCCTCCTCCTCTCGTGGTTTCCAAGCGTCTCCCGACGTCAAATTTCCCGTTCTTTTTCATCGCGGACGGAAATCGTTCTAAACTTCCCCTGACGACTTGCCCGGCGAGTAAGCCGTTCAAAATTTGGTTCGGCGCGTGCACCACTTGCGCCCGTCGGTGTTTCGCGAGTTTCTCCCATTTCTTTTCGCCGAAAAGATACTTCGGGAAGATCAACGCGCTCATCAGATGTAAAAGTTCGTGCGTCAGAAACGAGAGGAAGGCGAGGGAAAAGAAATATCGCAGGATTGTTTCTTCCGTGTACTCGTGCGCGAGCACGTACGATTTTAAACACTTCATAACATTCATCATCGTGAGACTGAAGTGCGCGCGTTTGTATAGTACTCCGCGCGAAGAGGAAGGCGTCAAAGTCGTATTCCGCAAAGCGTGTTGTTCAAACTTTACGCGCGCAAGAGAAAAGGGGATTGAACTGCAGAAGAGCGAGAGAGAAGAGAGAAGAAAAAAATATTCCAAAAAGGAGCGAAAGTGTTTAGGGTTTATTTGTTACCCTAAATACTGGCGAAACGCAAACACCAAAATCTTCTTCTTCAGAGAAGAAAGAGGAAGCGAAAGGCTTCGTTCTTCTCTTTGTACATCTCTTGTGGTCTTCTTCTTCTACGACGAGGACGAGGAAAACCACCGGCTGAAACAACGATGATGAAATGACGAGATGAAAGCGTCGTCGTCTTTAATATCGTTTGCTTTTTCTGAGCGCTCTTCCTCGGTTCTTCTTCTTTATTTCTGGAGAAGAGGAGGAGGAAAAGAGAGAAGGATTCGAACGAACGCGCATCGCCCGCAAAAGATGAGAAGAATTTCGAATACGATGACGACGACGACTTCGTCTTCTTCGTACGAAGACGAAAAGGAGGAAAAGGAGGAAAAGAGCTCGGAGAGCAGTTTTAGGAAAAAGAAAAGGAGGGCGAACAAAACGAAGGGACCGCACGCGGCGACGAGAGAGGAAAAGAAAGCCGGAAAATTTGCCAGAGAATATGTTGCTGGTTTGAGTAACGGTAGTGCTGATGGGAAGAGTGCGAAGAGAGACGACGATATCGCGTTCGCGTTGGACACACACAACCGAAGGATTTTATACGTGGCCAGACGGACGAGCGATATACAAAGCTCCACGTTCAACTTAATATGCGGGTTAAGAGAACTCGCGTTTGAAGCGAAGGAGAGTGGACGGGAAAAGAGGAACTACGGGGACGCGAAGTGCAGAGAGAGGATGTTCGTCGTGCGTAAAGGCGGTGGTCGCGAGGACGATACGCGTTGTTTGGAAGAAGAGGCGGAGAAGAAAACGAAGGTTTTGACGTTGTCTGAATTTGATCGAGCGGTTGTGAAAGTTGGTCACTCTAAGGTGTGCGTCATACAGGAGGAAGAGATGGAGGAGGTGGAAAACGAAAATGACGACGAGGGAAGAGAAGGCGTTGGATACGAGTGCGTGGACGTGACGGAGTTTAGCGAAAGAGCGTTGATGCGAGGCAAACTCGAATCAGATAGAATGATTGAAGATGAGTTCGGGAGAGCGGAAGAAGCACAAAATTCTTCGTATCCAAGCGACGCGGATGCGTTCTTCGTTCGATTTTCCTCGAATTCAAACAGAAGCCAAGAAGAATCGAAAGGAGAGGAAGAAGAGGAAAAAGAAGAGCGCTTCGAGCGCGCCTCTCACAGAAACGTCGTCGCCGCGCTTCGAGACGACGCGACCGGTAAAATCATATCCTTGGCTAAAAACACAAACGGAGGAAACAAAATCTTGCACGCTGAGATGAACTTGCTCTTGAACCACGAGAAAACCAGGACGAAGAAAACGCTCCTCGTCACTTTGCAGTGCTGCCGAATGTGCGCGGCGTTATCGCAGCGCTACGCAAACGAGTTGAGCGAAGTTGTTTATTTACGCGCGGATACAGGTCCGTTGGCGAAAATGACCGCGCTGCAAATCTGCGAGGAAGGAAAGCTGCGCGAGAGAAAACACGCAGAGTGAAATAGAATTTGATGAATTGTTATAAAGGCGCGAGCGCTTTACTCGTATTGTGTAGGTATTGAAGTCCTTCTCTTTGCCTCATAAGAAACCATGCTCCTGCGCGTGAATCATCATCGCGCCATCGATATTAAAAACAAGAAGGACGATGATTTCAAAAAGAAACCGAGCAAAAAAGCTCTCGTCGTAAAAGGCTTTCGTTTTGGTGCGTCTCGTTCTTTTTCTTCCTTAAACTCGTCGTCATCGCGCGCATCCGATTTATCCACTTTTAGGGAAACTTGCGCGGAAGAGGATGACGATCGAAGAAGAAGAAGACAAAGGAGAACAAAAACCACGAACTCTTTCCTCCTCTTCGTGAACGCAATGTTCTTAAACGCAGAACCCGCATTTGCGAGAGAGATTTTAACCGCCACGGGTGAAGTCTTCCAAGGCGGGCCGACGGCGCCGGAAGGATTCGATTCCGGGGCGAACTTTGTGGTTGTTTTCGTGACTGTGCTTCTCGCTGGATACGGGATGGTGACGTCGTTTGAAAATCAAGCGGAAACGACGGAAGCGGCGACGTTAGATCGAGTGAGTAAGCAGAAGGAGTACATGGAGAAGTACGCGGGGAAGAGTGGGCGTTTGGGGATGGTTTCTTCGTCGATAATGAGCGATGATGGTGATGACGACACGAAGAGCGAGGAGGACGGGGCGAAAGTTTTGGAGGCGCGAGGATGCGTCGGCGTGGTAAAGGTCCTCTCCGAAGAGACGTGCAGAGAGCTGTTGGAACACATCAACTCCGCAATCGCGAAAGATTCCGAGGACAGAACCAACCCAAACTTTGGAAACGTGTATTCGCGGAAAAATAGGTTTGATTACAAGTTGGATTTGAAACAGCCGACGGTGCGCAAAGCGGTCAAGGAGGCGAGCGCGAATTTGAGACAGATCCTCGCGAAAACGTGCGGGAATAGAAAGATAGGCGGGACGAGTTCCGACGAAAACCAAATTGAACTTCTAGAACTCGCCGCTTTAGTCTCGGATCCGCAAAGTTCCAGACAACCGGTTCACCCGGATACGAACTACCGCCAAAACCTCTGCGCCGTGACCACCTTCATCGCCTTGCAAGACGTCTCCGAAGCCATGGGTCCTACCTTATTCATCCCGGAAACGAACACGTTAGAGGCGCACAAATCTTTCCAAGAGAACTTAGAACTCGGAGGTCCAACCTTGTTAAAACCAAACGTCAAAGCGTTGCTTAAAACCGGCGATGGTTCCGTCTTTGACTCGCGACTGTTACACTGCGGTACCGAAAACGTCAGCGAGAGTAGACGGGTGTTGTTTTACATCACCTACGGGCCCAAAAACGCCGAGAATCCAAACCGAGGGTTTAGCACTATTCGAGAGGAATTTCGGGGGAGGTACACTTTAGAGGACGTGTGCGCGTAATATAGACGTTTAGCAGAGAGAAAGAGAGAGTTGTGATTTGTAGTATATAGATTTGAGCTTCGCGTCGCTCGATTTTTCCTCCTCACAAGTTTGCACCATGCGTTCGCCTTTAAAGACGAATACCAACAAGAATAAAAAGTTTCTCGCAAAGTCACCACCATTACCACCACCAGGTGTGCGTCACGACGACGACAAAAGTAGTATCAATAAACAACCTCTCTCCTCGGTCGAATTGAGGTACTTAGACTACTTGAAACGCGAGCTACGCGTCGATTTGCGCGGGTGTACGATTGGATACTTTCGAAACAGAAACGGAGGAACCGTTTTCGGCGGCGGCAATGAAAGCACCACGAGTCAGTCTTCGAGATACTACCGAGGGTGCGTGGCGACGGAGGATATTAAAGAGGGCGCAGTTATTGTGTCCGTACCGGACGATTCGGTTTTATTGGCGGAAAGTTTGTCCGCGTGCGCGTCGGCGGTCGTGGAGTTGAATTTAAGGGACTGTCAGAAGGTTGTTAAGGAAACGGAGGCGTACGGGCGTCATCGCGGAATGGTGGAGGAAGGGGAAGAAGAAGAAGAAGAAGAAGAAGAAGAGAGAACGGATAACGGCGAACCGAGGTTACAGCGAGAAGCTTTAGTGGTCGCGGTAACGTGTGAATTAGCGTTAGGTAAAGAGTCTAAATACTACCCGTACTTGGCGACGATGCCGAGAGTCGAAAAATTTTCCGATTGTTTGCTCTCGTGGACGGAAGCCCAGAAGGAACGTCTCAGAGGGACGGATTGCTGGACGAGGTTTAAATCGTACGCAGACGAGGAGAGCAAAGAGGTGCCGTCTCTGACCCAGTTACACTTTGAGGAGGTCGCGAGACCGTTTTTTGAGGCCATCGCGAACGGCAAAGGGAAGGTTCCGAAGACGTTGAGAGAGGCGATTGGGCAATTATTGAAGAACGAGAAGAGGAATAAAGAGAGAGAGGTGAACGTGGAGATGATGATGTCGAGTGAAGACGACGACGATGATCGCGGGAACGTGAATAATAATAATAATAATAACACTAGCAAGAAACGAAAAATGATGAAGAACGATAACATGAATAAGAATAGCGAGGATGATAGCGAAGACGAAGAAGACATCTCGTCTTCGAAACCGGCATCGAACGCGTCGGAGGCGTCCCATAGTCATTCGCTCGCGCGTTTGTATCGAGATGCGGTAAACATAGTCGCCTCGTATTCATTTACTCTCGGTGAAGATGAAACGGAAACACAAGCGTTAGTGCCATTTTGGGACATGCTAAACCATGCGCATCCGGCTTTAGCCTCGGTAAAGCTCTCCCACGACGCTTCTACCAATCGCTTGAACATGATTGCAGTTCGCGACATTCGCAAAGGTGACGAAATCTTTAATACTTACGGCGAATTATCCGATGGTGAATTGTTGCGTCGGTACGGGTTCCTACCCACCTCCAGCCGTAACCCGCACAATTCGGTTACGATATCTTTCAAAGAGCTCTTCGCGGCGTGCGATAAAGTCTACGGATTTGAGAATCCACGATTTGTGAGAAAGAAAGTCTTCGAGCTAACTAACGAAGGTACAACGAGTCGATTTAAGGTGCACCCGAACGGTCGGCCGTCGCGAAAGCTGATTGCAATCGCTGACGCCATATTCTCGGTCGAAGAAGACGATACCGACGACGAAGAAGAAGAAGAAGAAGCGTTCGAACTCGAAAAGAAAGACACCCGCGCCAACGAGATCACCGAAGCGTTAAACCTCGTCGCCATCCGCGCACTCACTCCAGGCAAACGCTACCCGACCGCTCGACGCGAAGCGTTCAAATCCATCCAAACGTTACTCGACCACGAGTCGAGAGCGAAACCGAGCCAAGTCAACTTTCGGGAAAACCGCGTCGATCGAAGACGCGTGACGATGGCTTTACGGGTCCGTCTGAGCGAACTTAAAACGTTCTCCATGCTCAGGAAATGGTTGAGAATGGGTAGAATGAAGAAATGGTTGTTGTAATACTGTTACTTAATAATGAAACGATCGCGCGAAGACCGAAAAGTCTTCATCCATTTTCACCACATTTTCATAAAATCCTCCTCACTTCTACATTGTGTCACACGCGTATTTTAACTCTTCATATATATCATGTTTTTCATCGAGTGAGAGAGCTCTTCCTATGATAAGAATGGCAGAGGAGGAAGAACAGGAGGGAAAGAATCCACCTTCAGTCCTCCTCGTGGAGGCCATCTCGGCGGACGACAAAGACGACGCGTCGATGATGCAAATGATGATGACGACGAACGTGTGCGCGTACATTTCCTACTCCTACGCTAAAGTCATTAACTTCGCGGCGCGAGCCGTGCAAACGTGGGACCCACCACTCGACGACGACGCGTCGATGATTGAAGGGAAGAGCAAGGATGATGATGAGGTGCCGATGACGGAGCGACAAAAGGCGAGAGGGAAGGCGTGTTTAGGAGGAGGGCTGATTTCGGTGGTGGTGATTGCTTTGTGCGGGTTGGTGGTCCATCGCGGAGGAGGAGGAGGAAGACCTGGGACGGACGGAAGGATGTACTACTACGGGGGGTCTTCGTCGTACGAATCTGAAGTATCGAGCGGCGCGTCCGGTGGTTGGTTGGAGCAAGCGAGGGCGTTCTTGAGCAACGCGACTGGGGTGGAGGCGATGTTAGGGACGACGGATAACGAACACATGTTTCCTACGATATTGGAGGAGATACACGAAGACGCGTCGGCGTGCGACGCCAGAATTCGAGCGGCGCAAGTTCCGTATTTTTATAATCGACACTGCGCGTATCTGGGACGTTTAACGTCCGCCAACGCCGGCGAGGAGAGAAGGGATGCTTTGTTTGAACATTTAGCGAGAGATTTAGAGAGCCGATTCGCGAGGAATTACATCGCGTTTCTCGCGGAAACGAACGCGTATCGCTTGCGAGGCATGGGGAAGACCGATTGGGGGGTGGATGAAGACGCCGAGGAGAAATTAGGGATGTTTCCTTCTTTAATAAGAGAGGCGTTGGAGGAAGACGAGGAGAAGAAAGCTTCGGGGATACTCGCAGAGGAAAGCGTGGAGGAAAAGATCGAAGAGGCCGTCGTAGATACGTTAGCAAATAGCGAAGAGAAGAGAAGGAGCAGGAGAGCGTTGCTCGGTAGAAGTAGAAAACGCGCGCAATCCCGCATGTCGAAACATTCTGCCCATTTAAGGGACCTCGTTCGCATCGGGAACAACAATCATCTCGTCATATTAGCAATTGGAGCGAAAGAAGCGCCATTCGCGTTAGCCGCGGCGAGAGCGCTTCGGAAAAACGCTGTCCCGGGAGTGGCGAGAATATTCGAAGGCTCGCCGGAACAATTCTTCGCGTTGGAGCAAATGAAACTGGCTTTGCCGAACGTAAAGGATGCGAAACGATTGCGATTAGTCTCGAGTTTTGTCGGGAAGGCGAGGAAAACGAAGCAAGTGAGCAAAAAGGAAGTGTTTGGCTCAATCGGTGAAGCCGATTGGGGGCGGACGCAATATTTTGGTTCCGGTTTAGACGAAGAAGGAAAGCGAAAAGGCACGAAAATTGAGCTGTTACAACTGTCGCCTCGAGAAGCGATGGTAGGTGGCATTCCGATCATCTTATCCGCTGCGGACGAGCTACAGAGCGGTGTTCTCGATGGTTTGAGCGCGACTGGCGCTTTAGGCGACGGTATGCCTTCGGTGATCATCATGCGCGCGCACGCGTTGGGATTTGCCCCGGAGTTTAGTCAAAGATTTCCGTATTTCGTGTATGCCATCGCTCCTGGAACGCAACCGGACGAGGAAGAGAACAAGGACGAACCAGAATCGATAGAATTGTTTCGAGTGGATCATTTAGTGTGGTCGAAAGAGCTCGCGAACGTGGCCAAGCAAAGACGCGTTTTATTAGTCGCGTTTGCCAAAGATCGGTTCGAACCGTTTCGAAAGTGGGCAAACGATAGAGGTTTGTTCGCGTGCGGCGATTGCAACACGGGGACGTGTGACGTGACGACTAGAAGCCAAGAAGACTCGAAATGTGCGGAACTTGAGAGTCAGAAAGGCATGGACCAATGGGCCGAAGAGCTGAGGCAGTTGGTGAGAATGCGTGAAATAGGCTTTTAATGCTATTTACGCTTGTGTGCTTTGCAATAGTTTAATTGATTAGAAATCATCGATTGAGATCATCGGCGGATCTACGCAGGTGAATTTCCCGCTCATCCCGTACGTGCCCGCTCTCCGAACGATCCAAATCTTTGTAATCGCTTCAACATTTATCGTTCCGTTTATGCGCACAAACTCTTCGTTAATATTTCCATCGTTCTCATCGTCGTCATCGTCGTCGTCTTCTTCTTCTTCTTCTTCTTCTTCTTTTTCTTCTTCTGTATCATCTCCTTCTTTCGTATTAGTATTAGTATTAGTATTAGTATTATCATTACTTTCATTCACCTTCTCGTCGACGTTCTCCTGATGTTCGCCCCGGTCTTCTTCCTCGCTCGTGCTCTCGTTCTCAACTTTATTCCTATACTCGTCCAAAACAATCTCCACGTCTCCATTGAGCCGTTCCGTTCTTAACTGCACGATGTAAAAAAATCCTTCCTCGTCTTTGTGACACTCGTTCAATTTTTTCTTCATCGCTCTCAGCGAAGAACACGCTTCCGTGCTGCCAATCTGTGCAAACTCCTTCGAAACGTACGTTTTTTTCTTCCTCCGATTTTCATGTTGCTTACTTTTCGACCACAACGAAGAAGAACTCACACTGCTGTCCGCGTTCTCCGTCAGCGGCAGTTGCGAGTGAAAATACTGCGCCTCGCACGCGTGATACAACGCCGTCCCTTCCTCGCGCTCCGCGAGTCGCTTTGCCACTTTTTCTGGATCAGCGGACTCCTCCTCTTCCCCGGGGGGGTGCAAATCTAAATCATCTAAATCGTGCGGCGCGGAATACACGCCAGGAAACGCGCAATAGCGGCGATAGAGTTCGTCGTTGCACAAACCGACGACGTCGGAGGCGTCTAATCTTTGCATATTTATTATATTAGTAGTGCTGCGAGAGGTATGCGCTGTGAAAGTAAGTGCAGTTGTATTTAAGTGTTTTGACTTTTTTTTCAAGTGGTAAAATGAAGCGTTACGAGTGAAAAGAAAGGAAAAAATTGGACATCATCACGCTTTAGAGCGCATATCGATGGAGTTTTTATGCGACAAAGATGGACGACGATTATACGCACTTTCATTCTACGTGTAATACTTTGACTTCTCTTTTTTACTACATCATTATTCTTTCTAAGAATCAATCACTTTTTGCTATGCATGTATACGTTTATATTACCCTAACATTTTCAAACACCTGGTTTCCGAGTGAATCTGATTACACTTCCTGCAACAAAATCTCATGCCGCAACGCGAGCACGTGTACGGGCTCGGAAATCCGCACACGGAGCAAAACTTTCTCGGCGCGCCGCTACTCGGCGGCCCAGCCGCGATGGACGTGTACGTAGGTATCCCGACCGGCGCTCGGTCTAACGCGTTCGCCTCTAACAGTTGATTGAACGTCCTCAGCGCTTTCGCCGATAACGCTTTACTCGAATCCCCGCCGGCTCCACGCGTCGCTCTCCCACCACCCTTCGCATTTGACCCCCCTCCTTCGCTTCCTCCTTTCTTTTTCTTCTTCGACGCCGGAACAATCTTCGTCATCGCCCCGTCCAACTTCGGTTCCTCGACCACGAACTCCTCGTCCATGGTGTCGCCTCCTCCTCCTTCGTCGTCGTCCGGTAACGCGTCCCGTTCTAACGCGTCTAACCTTGCAGAAATCGCCGCCTCTCGTCCAGCCGCGTCGACTTTACGCAACGCTTGCGCGATATTTCTCTGTCGAGAGGATTTGAGTCTCTGTTGGTCCGCCATGTTTACGTGTTTCTGTCTCTCTCTCTCTCTCTCTTTCCCCGCTTTAAGTGATTGGTGATTGCACCAATGAGACTCTGTTTTGCTCTGTTTACGCTTACTTACGCGCGTACTATTTATTCTCTCTCTCTCTCTGAATTCCCTCTCTCTCTCTTTCTCTCAAACAACGTCTCTGTGCGGTGTTGATCTCGCACGACTCGCGCCCGGAAGCAGCAAGCAACTCAAATATAATGAAGAGAAAAATCATCACTTTTTCCCCAAACAACAACCCACTTTGGAGGATGATGATGACGATGCAAACGACTCCTCCTCACTCTGCAGGACGAACGAACTGCTTCTTATCCTCCTCCTTTTCCTCCTCGACTTCTTCTTCGCGTTCTCGTCGCGATGACCACCATTACCACCACCCCGCGACGACGACGGGGAAAAGAAGACGAACTCTGCGTTCGAGGAGGAGGACGAAAAGCAACGACGACAACAACAACAACAACAAAGCGGATGAAGAAGAAGACGAAGAAGAGAAAGAAGAAGAACTGAAGAAGACGAGGAGAGCGATGATGACGAAAATGGTGCTCTCTCTCTCCTCGAGTGGTGTTGGTGTCCTCCTCGCAACAAAAACAGAGGAGGCGAATGCTTTGCAACTGGCACCTCTGGGAAAACCAACGCGAATAGGAAACGAGAAGCGAACGGATGCGTCCATCGAAGAAATCAAAGAAATATTAAGGAGAGATTTACAACCGGTGGAGAAAAACGCAGATGGGACGTTCAGAGGCGCGTATTTCGTCACCGGGAACGTGACGCCGGAGATTTTCGAGGACGACTGTCGATTTATCGACCCGACGAATACGACGAAATCGCTGAGCAAATACGTCAACGCTTTGAAGATTTTATTCGATCCGGAGAACAGTTCGGTGGATTTGAGAAGCATAGAGGTGAAAGACGAGAATACTATAGTGGGTGTTTATGATTGCGAGGGGTATTTAAAGCTGCCGTGGCACCCGCGAGTGAAACCATACACCGGGACGGTCACGTGGAAAACGAGCAAAAACGGTTTGATCGAAAGCCAAACGCAAGAATGGAGTGGTGTATCCGCCGCCGGCGCCATCATGGAGAGTTTTACGCCGAGTTAATGCTTACGTAAGTGGTGGTTTTTCGGGACGTGAGTGGTCTCGCCGTGATAATAACACAACGTCGTCATAGATTTAGATGTATAAATTTTACAAGAATAGTTTACGGCACGGCGACTAATATGCTCCCGGTCATTTCCTCTACTCGCGTCTTGAACACTTCGATCGGTTTCCTCTCTTTTTCCAACGCCTTCCCCAAAATCGGCACGCCTTTTCCAATCAATTTCGGACACCACTCCCCTTCTACCTCTCCGCTCTCCATATCGAACGCCGTCTGATGCGCGGGACACACGATGCACGGCGCTTTCGACCCTTCTCTCTTCGGCGCTTCCAATCCAGCGCTCAATAAAGCCGTCTTCCCTTGCATCGAAATACCTAAATGCGGGCACTTGTTCGAGACGCAATACAACTCGTCCATGAAATATTGTAACAAGACTTTCTTACCGTTCACTTCAACCACTCGACGCTGTTTGTCGCTCTGTTTCAGTTCCGAGACGGTAACGCCAGTCGGGTAGTACTCTTTTTCGTTACCCTTTCCCGTACTCTTTGTCGTGGTCTCGTTATTGCTGTTGCTCCTACTGCTACCGTTGCTACTGCTACTCGTACTCGCGTCGATGTTGTTGTTGTTCATGTTGTTCGTGTTACTTTCCCCGGCGGCGGTTCCTCCTCCACCTCCTTTCTTATTCACGTTCCTCATCCTGGCCGTCCAGACGGTCTCCCCTAACCCTTGCTCCGCTCTCGTCATCGCCGTCTCTCTCTCTTTCGCCTCTTTCCATATCCGTTTCAATCGTTTCGCTCGTCCTCTCAGCTCTTCTCTCCACAGTAAACTCCCCACGATCATCACGCACACGTCGCTCGCCGCCGCTAAGATTGGGTTTTCCAAACTCGACGATTGCTGCAAGATGTACACCAACTGCGCCGCCGCCACGGACGAGGAAATCGCGTACGTGGCTAACCGTGGGCGACGGAGTGGGACCGATTTGCGCTCGGCTTCGATGATGAACTGAGGGACCCCTTCCGCGCCGACGACGGTTTCGTCCGAAGAGGACGACGGACGGAAAATGTTAAATTGATTTTTTCCATTTCCGTCGTCAGATTCCTCCTCCTCGTCGTCGTTTACTCTCGCGTCGTCTGAATCGTTCCCTTTGCTCTTCCTCGCGAAAGTGTCGCTCTTGTTCTCGTCGTAATAAAGGGAGTTCTTTTGGTACCTCCTTCTCCCTCTTCGTCTCCCTCGATGATGATGAATACTCGATGGATAATTCGTCGAAGAACTCGTCGACGTGGAAGAAAAAGCGACCATTTGTCTGTTTTTTAATGACGATTTGAGAGAAAAAAAAAGCTTTAAAACGAGTGCGAGAACAACACTTCTTCGTCGCGACGACGACTTTCAACACTCTAAACGCATTCATGATTATGTACGCGCGGTATATACTATGGCTAAGAACGTATTCTTTTCTAATGAGTTTTACGTGTTGTTTGTTGTTGTTGTTCTTGTTGTTTCAATCGATCGACCAACGCGTCCGCGCTCGTTTCCGGTTTCGGAACGTTCAAGGAAGAAAGCGCGAGTAAAGTCGCCGAGGGAGAGTTCTTCACGTCCAATCCGTGGACGTATTTATCACCCCATAATTTTTCCGCGAGTTCGCCTTGCGTGCTTTTTTCGATGTTTACTCGACCGACGGCGTCGTCGACTCGCATTGGGCAGATATCGTTCCCGCAACAGGCTCGCGTGATCGGGTACCAGTAGTTGTTTCCGTAGGTAAGACCGTCGCCTCGATTTTGCCTTTGGTAAGCTTTTAACAGAGCGCCTTCGAAACCCAGTTCGAGTAATTCGTCGACGGTTCGTTTCAAGTGCGTGGCGTGTTCTTTTCGCGTCATTTCGTAGACTTCGTGGACGTCGTCTTCGGTCATCTTTTGGATTTTGCGTAAAAAGGGTTCCACGCCTTTCGGCCAATCGAAACCGACGAAATGGTCTTTGGCGTGGCATCGGTAGTCCATGGCGACGATCGGCGCCGTCCTCTCGCCGGCAGGTTGTGGACACGATAACGGGGTATTACCGCAACACACCGCGTTGTACCCTATGCGGTAGACTTCGAATTTCTGTCCGCCTGGAAGTAACAAAGAATTCGTCGGGCCGAAACAGCCTTCGGAGTCGATGAGCGTGACGTCGCCTTCTTCGGTGACAAATACGTTTTGACCGTGTCTGTCTTGCTCGGAAAAGAGCAAATCAAACGTGGCAGCTTTGATGACTTCTTCGTGTTTGATGTTTTTGAACATCTCCACTGTGTCTTGCGCGACCGAGCTTCCGTAAACGGCTTCGATTGAGTAGCCTTTGGCGACCTCGTAAAATTGCGAGCGCACGTCAATTTTGTGGCCTTGGACCGCGTGTCCGTCCCACGGTAAAAAGGTTTTCACGGAACCAGTCCACGTTCGAGGGACGACGCCGGTTAAATTTGAATCTACAGTCAGTTTGTCGAGCGCGTTGAGAAATTTGTAGTTGCACTCGCCGTACGCGTGAATGCCGCCTTTAATCGGACACTGGGTGTTTTTCGATTGCGTCTCTTCGTTGCACGTCAACGGATGCTTCGCGGCGGTTTCCGGGTGCTGCTTGTACCCACCGAAATCGCACCAGGACTTTATGATCACGTTGCCGTGTTCTTTCGTGTACCCTCTCACGACGGCTGCTCCGGAAGCGCCGGCAAACATCTTCACTTTCTTACCGTGCAAATTTTGATTCGATTCCAACCGCGACAAGACGACGTTACACCCGAAGCACTTTTTGCAGTGGATTTTTCCATCGCGCGTCGTCCCCGACGCAGTTTCCTTCGCTTTCGCCGCTTTCCCCGTATCCACGCCTTTTGGCGGCTCCTCCACCGAGCACATCTCGCACGTGTCGCACGTGTCGTACGTCCCGTACGCCACCGTCCCTGCCGCTAACGCGCTTTCGTCCACCGGGACGAAACCATCGTCGTCGCCCTTTTCCCCCGTCGACGGGGCCGCCTCAGCCACCGACGCTTCCCGCGCGACCACCACCGCTAACTTCCTCTCCTTCTCTTTCCTCTCCTTCTCTAACAGCTCTAACTTTCTCCTCGTCTCTTCCTCGTTCCTTTCTTCTTTCCGGTTTCCGGCTCCCTCTTCCTTTTCCTCGGCCTCCTTCTCCTTCTTGAAATTCTCCAACGCCCTCAAAATCTCCTCTCTCTTCTTCCGCGGAATCTTTCGGAACAGTTTCAACGCCAAATCGGACTCTTCTTTCCCTGCTGCCACGTTTGGTGATGTTGCTTTTCCAGCAATCGCGTCGTTGTTTTTGTCGTCGTTGTTGTTCTTCTCGATGACTTTTACTCGATGTTCCCATCGATCTTCCCACCCAGACTTCTCCTCCTTTTCCTCCGCGCTCACGCTCTGCGCTTCTCCTTCTCGTCGAACCAATAATCGCTTCTCTTTGAACAGCTTGTGGTGTCGGTGCCACTTCGCGATGGTTTCCGCCGGGACGACCGGTTTCTTCTCCGCGAGAACGACCGGGATTTCGACATCGAGCAGGAGGAGGAAAAGCACGAACGCGCAACAAAGAAAACTTCCCCGAGAAAGGAAGAAGAGTAAGACGCGCATCGCGACGACGAGAACACGGACGAAACCACGAAACGCGAGGAGAGTTTTAGCGCATCATCCGTCGCGCTTTTGAGCGGTGCGCTTCTCTTCGTCTTTCTTCTTTGTCTTCTTCTCGTGAACGACGGTAGTGAGCGTTTTTTTGTGGAGTTTTTTCTGTAGGGGAGAAGACCAGAGTTCGTTATACGAGTAGCTTGACCTTTTACAACGCAGGCGAGAGGTACGTTACAAACACTATCTTAACATCTCTTCAATTGTGGAGTTTCTGTAGGGGAGAAGACGAGAGTCCAAACGAGTAGCTTGACCTTTTACAACGCAGGCGAGAGGTGCGTTACAAACACTATCTTAACATCTCTTCAATTCTTCATCGTCATCGTTCTCTGTATTAGCGAACTTTGGTTCTCATATCTTTCAATGTGCGCGCGATTTCACACATGCTCGGTCGATCTTTTGGCGTTCGTTTCCAGCACTTTTGAATCAGAAGTTTAGCTTCTTCCCAGTCGCCGACTTTCTCGCAGTCCAAGCGCTCGTCGTTGCAAACGGCGAAGGCTATTTGTACCGGGTGTTGGACGTGAGACCAAGGAGTTTCGCCGGAGAGGCATTCCCAGGATAAGATGGCGAGAGCGTATACGTCGATGCCGAATGTTGTCGTTGGGTTTGTGTCCAAGGAGCGGTCGAAGAGTTCCGGGGCCATGTACGCCGGCGTTCCGACGACGTTTTTATTGTTGTTGTTGTTGTTGTTTTGCTCTTTCGGGTCGTTGGTTCCTTTGGTGTTTTGTAAGAGCGCGATGGATTGTTGCGTGGTGACCATGCCGGTGATTTGTGCGACTCGAGCGCATCCAACGTCGCATATTTTCGCACCCGATCCGTTCAATAATACGTTGTGTGACTTTAAATCGCCGTGCGTGATTTTCAATTCGTGCAAATACGCGCATCCCGCCGCGACGTCGGAGGCGACGCGGAGAAACTCCAATCGAGTCAGTCGCCGGTTTTTCCTATTCTCGCGATCGTTTTCGTGTAAAACCTGGAACAGACTTTTTGACATGAGTTCCATGACGACGCAGAGTTGATGATCTTTATCGTCCGTACACGCGCCGTAAAATGTGACTATGTTCACATGCGATAATCTGCTGAGAAGAGATATTTCGCATTCAAACGCGGTTTTTTCTTTCCGCGATAACGTCGATTTACCCGCGTGTAACGTTTTCACAGCCACTGGAAAGCCTTTGTACGTACCTTCACACACGACGCCGTATGCGCCGCGTCCTATGGCGCGTCCGATCTTAACGTCAGCGAGTGTAATTTTGAACTCGTTCTTTCGCAACTCGTGCGCGCGCCATCCTTTTTTTTCCTTGCCGGCAGATTCTCCATCTCTGTCGCGACCTTGAGAAGCGAATAAACCAGTATCAAACATTCGAGCGAGCGATTGTACGTATCCGTTTATACTGTTGTAGGTTTCAATCGATTGCGACGCGTACTTTAAATCCATGAGTTCCGATGAAGAAGATGTTCCTTCGTCTCCCCCGGCGCCTTCGTCCTTATTACAATCCAGCCTTTTTCGCGACGACGCGACATCGCATTCAAACTCCATGGTCATCGTTCCGTCGTTTTCGAAGATCGAAGTGTGCCTCGATTGAGGCCTTCGTAACGCGTGCACGGTGACTGTTTCGCTGACATTTGTGTGATGATGATGATGTGCTTTTGAAACTATGATGCCTTCGAGATCGATATCGACCGAAACATCCGTTTGACCGGGCAACAAGTGCGTGAGCTTACGAGAAATCTCGGGAGCGCAGCTTTCCAAATCTTTCGCTAAACGTTTCATGCATCGCCTCGAAATTTCCGTAATTATCGCAATCAAAACTAAACCGATAACAATCAATCCCGAAATTGAACCAAACGTACCGATATTAGATGGAAGCTTTGAACTTTTGGGCATTCGAGCGCCTCGATCGAGCGCTTGCGCTAAAGGCGAGAGCGGCACGACCTTTGAATTCTGAAAAGAGGCATCAAAAACGCTCGGCGATGAGTGTTCGAACGTATCAAATGCTTCTGTTGGTCCAGACATGCTAGTAACGTTACCATCGTCCGAAGGTGAATTAACTCCGTTCCCGCCGATTGGCTCGATGAGGATTCGAGGCGGCGGAGGAGGAGGTGAAAGAAACTGTCCGCAACACCAAGAGTACGACGTTTCTCCACACGCCGTTGTCTCGCTCGAGACTCTATCGCACCATTGACCATTATATGCTAAAGATACCAAATTTCCAGCTCGTTTTGTGGAGTTGTTGTTCGACAGCGCGCCTTCCTCGAACATCGCGGAACCCAAAAAACCAAACTCATACGTCCCCCCGTCGCCGGCTACTCCTCGAAAGAGCATTCTGTTCACCGCGCGAGCGGGCATACCGTTCGCGCCACCAGGATTGATCAATACCGCGCGATCATCGACTCGACCATCGGCGATGCCTTGTCCGTACGCGAAAACATAAGTGACTTGAAAAGATTTGTCCTCTTCCAACTTATTATTTCTCCAACGAATGGTCGCGGGAAAGGTGTACTCCTTATCTTCTTCTTCTTCTTCTTCTTCTTCTTTTGCGATACTCGAAGAGGCTTCCGAGTTGTCGACGAAAGTATCTGCTCCACTATTCGTCGATGCACCATCGCTTATTATCGACAACGGACCGACGCCGTACTCGACATCTACCGAGCACAGCCGAGATAATTTTTCAAAAGGGTCCTTACTCGCGACTGCGCTTTCGTCGCATAAACTAGACTCATCAGATACGGACGAGAACGACGACGACGTCGTCGGTTCTCCCACAACTCCCGTTTGAGAAGACGTTGCGAGTAGGGCCGCACTCGCGACGGTGCAAAATGCTCTTCTCGTCTTCGCGCTCCGCATAATGCCGGGCGAAAGGAAATTTTTCTCTTCGCCTCGAAAAAATATCAAAAGCAATATTTCCCCTAGTTGCGACAAACTCAGCATTTTTATTCATCATCCGCCACCACTCTTTCCTCCTCTATTGCATCTTCGAATACTTCTTCTTTAACGATACACTCACTCTCAGCTTTTGACGACGATGATGTCCCGAAACTGCTCTTCTTTAATATCCCCCTTGCAGGCGACGGCGGCAATCCCCCGCCCGCCTCCTTCGATATCGCCCACGGCGCGACGCCGTCCCCTCCGCTCATAGATTTGCCAACCATCCGTCCTAACAGACTCTTTCCTTCTTCCCTCTCTTTCATCGCACTCTTCTTCTTCTTAGAAGATGATGATGTAAACGCATCGCCGGAACTCTTAAACGCTCGAAACTGATGCTCGTTGGTCTTGCCTCTCGTGCTCCTCAGCGGTTGCTTAAACGCGTATCTATCGCTTTCGTATCTCTCGCTCTCCCTGTTCAGTTTCACCCACACGTTCTCCTCTCGGTCTACTTTCACCTCGTGCGTTCTTTGCCTCCGCGCGACGGTTTTGCGTTCTTTCGTGAACGCGTCGAAGTACACGCGTTCCCCGCCTTTGCCGACGTCGATTTTATAATGGTGCCACGGGCAAACAATCACGCAGGATGACGAAGAAGAAGCATCGCCACCGTTGCTCTCGCTCCCGAAACTGTTGCCGCTGCACACATCGTCCTCGATGTCCGCGTGCAACAAAGGCGCGCCCATGTGGTAACACGTCGCGTCGAAGCATAAAAATTGTTGTTCGTGATGATGTTGGACGTCATCTGTATCGTCGTTTTCATCGTCATTCTTCTTCTCGGCCTTCTTCGACGGCGAGAAAGGGTTCACCATCAAAACGACGAATCGATTCTCGATTTCCAATTGCATTCGATGATTTGTGTTCCTTACGAACGGGTGGACCGTCGTACCGGCAAAGTGCCAATTTGTATCGTCGTCTTTCGGAACAACAACGACAGAATCTTCTCTTTGGTCTTCCATTTTGTTCATCGCGTGGTGGTGTTATTGATTCATATTCACGCGTAGTATTATGAATAGGGGAATTTCCAAAACGTCTCCTCATTCCAATCCCTCGAAATGTTCTCGCGCGGTGCGCACGCGACGACGAATACCAACACTAAAAGAGCGCACAAAGCGAGAGCGCGAAAGTTCTTCGTTTTAGTATTCTCCGCTCTTTTATTGTTTTCGTTGGCGAAGGTGTTTTTGCGTGCCAAAGAGGACGACGATGTTGATGTCGCGCGAAAGCAGCAGATGCAGATGCAACAGGTGCAGATGCAGACGCGGGGGAAGAGAAGAAGAAGAAGAAGAAGGAGCGGAGAACAAGAACAAGAAGAAGAAGAAGAAGAGAGTGTGGCGATGGATGCGTCGAACAACGCGAGCGGGAGAAGGAGAGATCATGACGACGGAGAAGAAGAAGAAGAAGAAGAAGAAGAAGAAGCGCCTTCCTTTCATCCACCACCACCAACAACAACAACGACAGCGCCATCATCGCCTGTGTCTCCTCCAGCAGCAGCATTTGCTGTTTCATCGAAGAACCGACGTTTCGTTGGCGATATTAAACTGCACGCCTCCTTGGTCTCGCTCGTCGAGCGGAGAGCGACGCCGAGGAAGAAACAACTGATTATGACAACCTTTGACGAACGGTCGTACGTGTTCGCGTTACACCACGCGTTGAACGTGGAGAGGGTGTTACGGGAGAGCGAGTTTAGCGATAGTAGTAGTAGTCGTAGAGGAGGAGGAGGAGAAGAAGAAGAAGAAGATATTGGCGGGTGGGTCGCGTTGACGTATAAGGAAGAGACGTGCGTTGAGTTTGAACGGTTGTGGAAGTTGGCGCACGAGCACAATTATCGCGACGAAGACGTGGAACGAGGGAAGGAGAGACGGACGTTGAAGAGTGAGATTGGGTGCGTTTGGGATTCTCGGTTTAGCGGTCCAGACGGGACGGTATGGACGGCGTTGAATAATATTCACGAGAATTTGGTGAGAGCGGTGACGGAACACGGACACTTGTTGTGGATGGCAAGGTGGGATTTGATGGCAAGGATTGCGTTAAGAGGCGTTCAAGTGATTGGTTCCGATGCGGACGTGGTCTTTACGACGAACCCGTTCCCGTTTTTGACTGAAGGCGCGTTGGGAAAGTTTACTGTGATGATTGCGGAGGAAAGTCACGAAAGTGGCCACGCGCAGTGCGGGATGTCATTTTTAAACGGCCAGAAAATGAGAGCGGATGGACCGAGCGTGAAGTTGATCGCGGACGTGCCTTTTATTTTAAGACGCGTGATTGACGCGGCGAAAGACTTTCCGGATTTTAGGAGGAATTACCTGTACAGGAAGATTACGAGAGAGAAAGATATCGGCCACGGGGTGACCATCTTCTTCGATCAACATTTGTTCAAGGATTCTATAATCACGCACGCGAGAGGACATCGGTCGTTCACGTTTTTCTTTGGCGATGGAATCAACAACTGGGGTAACACGAAAGATTTCATGGATGCTGGGTTAGGAAGAGATCGTCAGCACAGTCACGGAACCGGCGGGTATAAATGGGAACGAGAGGTGATGAGCGAGGCGAGCGGGTACGACGAAATGCAACTCGAACGGTTCGGTATTTACTCTGACGACGTGCAAAAGCATCACATTTTATGGACGCCGCTGACAAATAAACCATTAGGTAAGGAATCGATCGAAGAGTTTAGTTCGTCTAATGTTGGTGAAGGTCCGGATGACTTTAAGAAGATGGTGTCGTATTTGAAGTCTTGGAAAGAGAAGAAGGAGAGAAACGAGCTCACGCAAGACGACGAGAAGAGAAAAGCGGAAGACGCGATTGGCGCCTTGGAACGATTGACGGTTGGCGCAACCGACGAAGAGATTGCAGAAGGCCCGTTCTTAGGTAGCAAAGGATACAATCCGTTGCCTCCAATGGATAATTTCGTGCCGAATGGTAATTTGCTCGCGCGATCGTACATCCTCGAGTTAGAACGCGAAATCCGAGAATCGCCACTTCCGAAACGGCACCCAAAAGGCAGAAAACCTTCGAATGACGAAGAAGTAGAGGAATATGATCAAGAATTGTTCGCTTTCTTACCGCAATGGCTCGTGCAAACGTGGCGTGTGGGTGCTCTCGGCACTTTTGTAGACCCGTCTAGATTACGGGACGCGAAGAAGGACGCGAGAGCGGTGGCGTTCCACGCGACCAACGCTTGGGATAAAGTAGGCACGTTAAAATCGATTGGGTTATGGGACGAGCGCGTGGATGTTGCTTTACGAGAAAACACCGCGCGTCACAAATTGGCACACAGGCAACGCGTCAAAGCGGTCGCGTACGTACCTGAAATCGACTCGCAACCGCAAACCTTTTTACAATTTGACGTCAAAGAAGATTTCGTCCTCGTTGGCTTTTACGGTTTAGCGATGGTGGCAAAGAAAAGCGGTCGAGAAATGGTGGCGCCTCGACCACCGTGCGCATCTAAATGGATTCGATATTTCACCGATCAGAGAAGATGGTTGGAGAAACCGTACAAGTTCCGCAAGTGCACGCACCCGTTTTGCGACGAGTGGAAAATCGTCCCGGTGTTGCGCAAGAATTTCAACGAACACGAGGAACGCGAGGAAATGGATTTATCGAAGAAATATAGGTGCGAAATTCAAGGCGAGTCGATTATTGACGAAGACCCGGATCGGAACAAGAACAAAAGATTAGCCTGGGGGAACGCGTGTAAACATAGTCGCGACAATCCGAAAGGTTTAGCGCCTTCAGATTTGGATTTTTACATGAAAGTCTTCCCGGACGTAAAACCAAACGGCGGTGCGAAAAGTTTCGAATTGCAAATCCCATCCTCAGCGGTAAAAGATGAGAAATCAGGTATTTACTCGCTGACGGCGCAAGAGCTTTCTGATATGATTCGAACTGCGGACGAGAACGCAGACGTGTGGTACCTTTCGAAACCTGTAGCGCCTGATTTTACGAGGAACGCGACAACGGTTGAGGACAACGACGCGAACACGATGATGCGATTCGATGCTTTGCATTATTGCACCGTTTAGATGATGATGAAAGATTGTTATGTATTTAGGAAGTAGTATTTTAGTCAGAATTAAAATCTGTCTGGTCGGTCTATATGTACAAAAAAATGATTCGTGTCGCGTCGTCGATGAATGTACCTTAAATCATACATTTCTCTCGCGCATTCGCGCACCGCCTTCCTCTTCTTATTTCTCTCTATACGTTCGCTTCTTCTCTTATAAATATCAATTATAATCATCCAAAAGGCAGGAGAACAGAACAGAGTTCCAAAATATGTGCCTTGAACATATTTACATCTTGTCGCTAACCTTGGCGCACAACAAAGCCATGCCGCCGCAAAACGCCGCGTTCACGATCAACTGTTCCGGCTTAAAATCGTCCTTTTGCATGGCCATGATCGGCAACGCGGTACCCCACGCGACCGCAGCGCCTTGCATTTGTTGCTTCGTCGCGACTTTTCTCGACATCAACATCGTGATGCCGTTACCGACCAACGCTTGGCCCATCCACGCTTGCCACTTCGGCGAGGCTTCAACCGCGCCCTTCTTGTAATAGAAATCGTTCGCGAATTCCGGGGCGAGGAGCATTTGCGCGCCGTAGTTGCACTGATGTTGTAATAATTAATCGTCGTTCCATCAAAATCATCGCCGCGTCATCACGACGGAAAGAGAGAGAGAGAGAGAGAGAGAGAGAGAGAGAGTACAAAAAATATCAGCACACGTCAAACCCAAAGGGGTCGACAAAACGCAAAAAAAAGGAATAAATTCTCTTTCTCATAAAAACCAATTACGATCGGAAATGCGCGTCCTTTCCGCTGCTCTCAAATCGATTTTCTCGAACTTTATCCATAAACGATCGAAAACGAAAAAGTTCTTCGCGTTTGTATTATTTTAGTTGTTGGTCGTCAGAGAGCGCGCCGCCGCCGCCCGAGAAAGAGAGAGAGACAAAAAGAGGTTCGTTGGTTGGGGGAATTCGTTTTTAATCCATCGCGCGAAATCCACAAACACAAAACTCTTCTTTCGTCTCGAAAAACGACTCCTCCGAAAACGAAAACGAAAACGAAAGCAAAGTAGGAATAACAAAACGCACCATGCCGACGCCGGCAAGAGTCATGGTCGTTTCTGGTGATGGTAAAGATGGCATTTTTATTAGAGAGTAGTTTATAACGTGTGTGTAGTTGTGTGTGAATTTGTGAGCAACACAAGGTAAAAAAAGATGCGTCGAGATGAGTCACGATGACGTTATTAGATTAGATATTTTCCGAGGCAACCCAAGGAGAAAAAAGGAGTCAAAAGACGCTTTTTCCTTCTTTTTCACTTTTTTTGTTGCAGTCGAACAACACTCGAACAAAAACATCTAGAGAGAAATGTTGCATTTTTCGAACATTAAGAAGTGATATATTACGCACAGACAGACACGCATCATGTACGCGCGCGTTGCATAAAAATGACGCGTTCTTCTTCTTCTCACTCCCGCTGCTCGTTCCTTTTCTCCCTCTTCTTTTTCTTCCTCTGCGTCTTCTTTCTTTTTGACCGACTTTTCGGTTTTGGATTGGTCGTTTCGGGAGGAGGAGGAGGAGGAGGAATGAACGAGGAAACTGAAACTATGACGACGACGACGAAGAAGAATCAAAGAAAAGGGGAAGAAGAAGAAGAAGACGGAAGAAAGATGCTCGCATCCTCTCGAGCGTTTCCAGCGCCAGATTTCCTGAACGTCCTTTCCAGACGCGATTTATTCGACGATGTCGGTTGGTCCAACCAAGTGCCGATTAATGCGCTCACGGCATCTGGTCAGGAGGTTTGGCCCATCGGGTACGCGGATGTGTTCGGGAAACAGAAAAAGAAGAACAAAACGGGGAGAGTACGACGACCGGACGTGTTTCTCTCGAGTAAAAACGGCAAATTTGACAAAATAACATTGTACGAGCACGTGGCGTCAGACGACGGGAGAACGTTCGCGCCGTTCTTTTTCCGACGGAACCACGTCACGCATCCGTTTTCCGGATTGAAACCACCGAAAGCGAAGTGCGTTTCGCAAAATAAAGAGACGAAGGAGATATTTGGATTCTTCGTCGTGGAAGGGACTATTTTGGCGAGGAGCCGGTACGACGAGGCGAGCGGCGGGTTCGTCGGGAGGAAAGAGATACACGTGACTGGGATACGAGGGAATTGGAAGGAGATTGAGAACGTGGTGTGCGTGCCCGGGAGGACAGATTTTGTGTATTTATTGGTGAATGATTACAGGAAGGTGAAAGGGAGAGAGTTTGATCGAGAGCGAGCTAGAATCTTGTGGAAGTACGAGGCGCCGAGGTACGATCCCACGGACGGCGGTGGGGCACGCAACGAGGAGACGAATAGTAATAGAGGTAGTGGTAGTAGCAGTGGTAGCAGTAGAGATAGCAGCAGCAGCGATAATGATAATAATAGCGACGCAGATAACAACAACAAAGGAGACATTGAAACTTCAATTTGGAAATTGGAGGTTGGCGAAGCCGAAGACGCAAAGGACAGCGCGCGAGCGAAGAAAGCGAAAATGCCGCCGCCGTCCGCTTCGAGCGATGACGAAATCGATCGGTTACCGATTGTTTCTGCTTTTGGATTAGAAGATGGAAGTATACTTCTCGGCCACTCGGGTGGTGAAATTACGATGTATAGGAAGAATCCGAAAAGTACCTGCGAAGGTAACGAGAATGAGGATGATTTCATCGCGCACGAGCGCGTTTTAACCGCTCCCGGGAACGTGCCGTTGAATGCACATCCTACGCCAAACGCGGTGCCGATGCCGTATCCGTACGCGAGTGACCACGACGATGACAACAATAATAACGATGCAAACGATGGTAGCAAGAAGATGAGGATGACTTCGTCGTCCGTAATGCCGTTCGATCTCCTCGTCGGCGGCGTTGGAAGTTTGTACCATTACAAACGGTACGTCGCTTCTACTCCTTATTCTCGCATCAAAAAATCCGCAGCCTCTGGGTTGAGCACAGAAGCCACGAATACTAAAATGGTTTTCTATCCACCGCGCGTTTGTGGAGAAGAAGATGCGGATACGTTTGTTGCCTCTTTAGGTACTATATCTCTCGTTGATCTCGATAACGACGGTCGTGAAGATATAGTTTCTGGCAGCGCAGAAGGCGTCTTGTACGCGCTTAAAAATGTTGGCACGAATGCGCAACCGTCGTACATGCCTCCGAGCGCGATTGAGACGGAATCTGAAATACTGAGACTCGTTCCAGACGGTAGTAACAAAATATCTTTGCATGGACCGCGTGAGTCTCGATTTGGTTACACCACCGTCGCGACTTTCGATTGGAACCAGGACGGTAAATTTGACATTCTCGTGAATGATTTTTCCGGAGAGATGTCACTCTTGGAAAACGTCGGTAAACCGTCGGCGATGAAATTTGACGCGTTGAAGAAACTCTACCGAGAAATGGAAAGCGGTAAAAGAGAGGTTTTCAAAACAGAATGGCAAGTGAAACCGTTCGTCGGCACGATTGGGAAGAAAATCATCGTCGTCGCGCCGTGTCCAGACACGAGCATTTTGCTCGTTTTTGAAAAAATAGGCGACGCGTTGGTGAAGAAAATTGGCGCGTTGAAAATGAACGACGAAAAGGAAACGCGCATTTCCACGCACACGTTACGCGGTGGGGCGAGAGGACGTCTATCGATCGATATCGTTGATTTCGATGGGGACGATGTTTTGGACGTTTTGATTACGGCGCCGAAACACGCGAGCGTTCCGGATCCAGAGCACGGTTTGCCTCTACACGTCGGGCATTATCAAGCCGCGCTTCTGTTTCTGAAAGGTTCATCCGATATTAAAGGAGATACCGAGAGTGATATAAACACTGTGCGTTTCAACTTTCCGGAGATTGTCGAGTACAAAGGTGAGCCGATGTACGTGGGCAAATTGCAAGGTTCGGTCGTGGCGACGAGCGTCATTGGAACTTCGTTATCGGAAACGTCTAGTTCTCTACCTAATCTGATGGTCGTGTGCGACGCCGGGCGCGTGTATTGGTACGATCGCAAAGACCTGTCGACGCGTTCCATCAAATCGTTCGTTCAGGCGACTTCATCGAAAAAGAGCAATAGCAGTAACGATAAGAAAAAGAATAAGCCGGCGTCCCGAGAACTCGAACGGGGCTGGGCTGTTCAATTTTTATCCGGCACGGCTTCGCCGCAGTGTAAAGCGTTTGACGGCGGACTCGTCGACTTCTCCGCGCTCGCCTTTGATGCCGCGACGTATACTGGTAGTGGTAGTGGTAGTGATGGTTCTTTCGGAGATAGAAATACTGCGACCGCATCTACATTCTCGACGGTTTTACTCTTGCTTATCCTTTTCGCGTGCGTCGTCATCGCCGGCGTCGGCTGGTCGCGATTCTGGTTTTGGGCGCGAGGTCAAGTCGCTGCAAGATTTAACGTCAGTTTAGGAAGAACCGAACGCCGCGAAGTGTAATGATGAAATCATGTGGTTAAAATTGTAATCCTGTCGAGCGCTCGCTCTCACCTAAGTAGCTATGATATCTCTTTTACAAATCTACGATGAACTCTCTACTCGCTCACTTTTTCTTGTCTGCGAGACTTTCATCCATCACCACGTACTCTCTCGTCGACGAACCAAACTGCACGCAATCCGACCCTTTCAATCGGTAATACTTCTTCGCCTCGATGACTTTCCCGTTCAATTTCGTCTTATTCGTGCTCCCGTTATCGTACAAATACCCAGCCACGTCATCTTTCGTCTCTCCGTACACGTCCGTCTTCCTCTGGTTCCGAAACTGCAACACCGCGTGTTGCTTCGAACAACTCGGATGGTCCGTCGGAATATCCACCGCGTCTCGATCCCGCCCGAAAATATACCTACTCTTGTTAGCTAAACTTATCGGTTTCTCAATCTCTTCGTCCCCTTTGAACGTGTACAACCGTAATCGCAATCCGTAGCGTTCAGGTGCGCACTTATCCTCTGGTTCGTCGTAATCGATAAACGTCCCTCGTTCGTTCGCGTTCGCTTCTTGCCGTAAAAGAGACGAGAGTTCAAACGTTGGTTTTGCCTTTGGGAGTTCAGGAAGGTTTTCTGTTTCCGGAAACGCGTTCAGGTTGTTCCCGTTCGCGTCGACGCCAAACAACACTTTTGCTCGGGGTTTCTTCCTCTCGTTTGTATCGTCATCATCATCATCACCATCGTCCTCCTTCTCCTTCGCGTCGTCCTTTCCGTCGTTTCCAAAGACCGGCGGCGAATTTGGCGCTTCTTCTCCCCTTCTTCTTCTTCTCCTCCTCTCGTATTCTTCGTCGCTAGAACGACCGCTCAACTCCGCGTCGGAGTCAAAATGGTGTCTCCGCCTCCTTCTGTTGTCCTCGGGAGGTGATGCGCGCGAGGCGCTGCGGCCAGGACGAGAGTCTTCTCCCATTCGATCAGTAGGGGAAAAAAAGTGAAGAGACGGACACTTGTTGTCTCCACTTTCAAGACCCCTCAAACATCCATTCATCGTCTCTGTATCATGTCTCCGTCTCCTTCCTCTGCTGGCGCTGCGAGTACCCAGAACGATGATGATCTAGAATTTGGCGGCGGGAAACCAAAGACGAGAACAACAACAATAACAAAAAGACGAAGACTCACATCGCTCAAAGCATCCATTCGCAATTCGCTTTCCAATCAACTGTCCATTTTCACGAGCAAGAAACACTTGCGCTTGAGGAAGCAAGGGGAGTTATTCACACAAATCGTGTTTCTAGTGTACGTGACGAGCTGCGTGATGCTCGTTGGTAAAGAGAACGTGGAGAATATAAGCGCGTGTGGGTATAATTCGGTCGTGCCTTGGTACGTGGGGATTCTGTTTTATGCCTCGGCGACGGCGAGCAACCACTCGTGTTTGTGGTACGTGGTTCGATCGGTGAGAGCGGATGAGAACACGAGACGAGCGACGATGAGGATGGTTTTTGGTATGATTTCTGTCGTGAGTTTGTATTTGACGATGTATTTTCCGAGGTGTTTTTGGCAGTGTCATCAGACGAGCGTCTGGATGTGGGCGATATCGACGAGCGCGTTGATGACGATGAGAGGGGAGGAGACGGAGGATGCGAAGAAAAGTAGCGAGACTAGAACGAAGAGTAGCAAAAACGGTAGCAAAGCAGATGCTCGCGAAGGTGGTGAAAACGAAGGCGACGACGACACCACCATTGCCGAGAACAACATCGGCTTAAAACTATTGGCGCAACATCACGCTCTGACGAAACCGCCGGTAAAAATGTACCTCTATCCTTTCCTGTGGTTCTCCGGTTTCCTCATCTGCGTCGCGTTATACTACGAAAACAACTACTACTTCTTCTTCGGAGAATCCATGGCGAGCATGGCGTACAGCGCGTGGGTCATGTCCAAGCACTTAGGCAGCACCGAAGGAGGAGGAGGAGCAGGAGGAGAAAAGAGCAGCGGTACGAGCGGTAGTAAACTATGGCCGCCGCGAAACTACGGCCTTCGCGAATACCTCTGCGACGCCTCCGTGGGATGTTTCTTATACTACCTCTGCGAGGTTATAAATCGCCCGCGAATGTGCCCGAGAGGTAAAATCTTCGCCGGACCTTCCTTGCTGCCATTTTTTATTTAATTTAGTCTTTCTAGCGTTCACGTTTATTAGTTGATTGATGATGCGCGTAAGAGCGCTTTGCACGAGAGAGTTTGTGGGGTGACACGTGGCAAAAACTTTCATCGTATCATCCAAAACACAAAATCAAATCTTCACATTCGAAACGCGTTTAGTCATCCTCCCTATTGTATTGTAAAATGTTTGCCTCGAAAGCGCAGCACTTGCGCGGTTCTGCCACCATTAAATCCGCAAATTCTCGACGCTCTTTCAAAGTCTCCGCTGTGTCGGTAAACACGGGCATTAAAAAAACCGATCTGAAAGACGGCAAGTTTGTCTTTGAGAGCGACACCAAAGGTCGAATCTTGATCCAAGAGTTCATGGGCGAACTCTACGCCATCAACAACAAGTGCCCGCATTTAGGTTTACCGCTTCAAGGAAAAACGCCGTTGCTTTCTGCCACGTGCACGAAAAACGGCGGCGTCGTGTGTTCCGTCCACGGTTCCGGTGCGTTGTTTTGCATTTCATTTTCCATTCACATCTTACTCATAAAACATCATCTCATCATCTTAATCAAAACGACAGAGTTCGATTTAAAAACGGGCGCCAATGTGGGCGAGTGGTGTCCTAAAGTTCCCACGTTGCCGGTAATTGGGAAACCCATGGCGGGTGAGCCGAAACCAGCCGAGGTGTACCCGGTGTCCGTGGACGAAAACTCCGGCGAGATTGTTTTAGAGTTGTAATGTATTTGTCCGCACGCTCTCGTTTCCCCCAAAGAAACATCAAATCACCACAAAAAAACACATCACTCTATCACGGCATACACAACGCAGAAGAGCGCGCGTCCGTCTGCCCGTCTGTCTGAAAAGCGCTCGAGCAGAACGCGTTAAAGTATGAGATCGACGAGCCTGGACGCGCCTTTATATTGGACCGCCCTCGTGGCCTTCTTTTCCTGCTTGGGATTTTTAGTCATGGTGCTTAAAAACAACTCGTCGTCCTCGTCTGTTTCCACTTCGGATGAGACGATGAGAATGAATGATCAATATCATCTGGGATCCTCCTCCGCGTCTTCACACACGCACCCTTTATCGGACGCATCTCGCCTCGCTCGAGATAAATTCGAACGAGGGCAGTGGCGATTCGAGGACCGGCCGAAACCGTTGTCCAAACCGCAAAGCGAAGAGGTGCGATTTTTAGGGTGGACGTTGTACGAGGAAAGCGGGAGGGACCACGCGAATAGGAAAATGCAACGGAGAGAAGAGATTGATTACGAAAGGAGGAATCGAGTCATCGGGGAGAGAGATGTGGACGTGGTGAGGAGCGAAGAGGATGAGGAGGAAGAGGAAGATGCGTTTGATGGAGATGGAGAGGAGGAAGACAGGCAGCGCGGAGGAGCGGAGACGAGGACGAGGACGAGCGCCGATCATCGAGAAGGAACGGACGAAGAGGAGGAGAATAGCGATTTTGGAGGAGAGAATAGTGGTGGAGAAAAGAAATGCGAAGCACAGACACCGTGCGGGGTGGCGTTCGTGAACAAGCGCGAGTGCGTGGATTTGTGTCGATCGAGTAGATTTGAACCAGAGTATATGCCGAAAGCGACGATGCGAGAGAAAAAAGATGCGTTTTATTTGAAGACGCACTTTGATTTTTTCCAAAGGAAAAGACGGAGTGGGTGCCCGAAGAACGGTTTAGATCACACGTTGGTCATTTATCACGCGCCGGAAAGAGTGTCGGTCGGGAAACACTTGGCGTCTGTGGCGAGCGGATTAGCCAGAGCATCGGCGTTTAATAAGACGTACGTTCCCGGAAGATTGAGCATGCGACAGTGGACGTCAGCAAAGAGGTGCGGATTGAACAGGAACGTGATGTGCTTTTTGAAACCAATCGGGAAATGTTTGTTGGACGCGAGAGATAAGGAAGGAAGACAGATTGGCGCGTCAATGGTTGGAACGAGCATGTTTGGCGCGAGTGGGTTGATTGATTTTAGCGTGTATAGAACGAAAAGAAGAGGAACGTTGATGTACCAAGCGGAAGCGTTGTCGTACGTGTTTGAACCGAACAAACAAGCAGAGGCGGTCATTCGAGCAGCTTTTCGAGACTCGATCCGGAAACAGGCGGAAACGATATTGCAGAGTAGTAACGGAGTTGGGTCGTTCATGGGAAACGGACAACAACAACAAGTCTTATCCGGAGAGGCTTTAGAACGCGACTCGGGACATCCGTTTGGGAAGTGCGTCGCGGTGCACGTTCGCCGATCCGGGTGCGTGAGAGAAATCGAGAGTCACGAAGAGCCGAACCGTTTGGAAGGTTTGTGCGTCCCATCGAAAAAATACTTAGAAACCGCGAAAGAGTTCGCGAAAAAGTATAACTTACACTCCATTCTCCTCATCTCGGACGATTTAAATGTGGCTGAAAAATGCGCCTCCAACGCCGAATTGCCGTGCTTTTACACCACCTCCACGAAACGATTGTTACACGACGCCGAAAACGACGTCAACGACAACCTACCGAGTTTCAAAAAACGAAGAAGAAGAAACTTATTGTGGAAAGATTCCGGTAAAGACCGCGCCGTCTCTGCCGCTTTAGCTACGGTCATCGAACTCGAAGCCGCGCGAACCTGCGACGCGTTCGTCGGTCAGTTTTCCTCCGGGTTCAGTCGATTGGCGTACATGTTGATGAGCGCGAGAATGGCCACGCCGGCACCCTATCGCAGCTTAGACGGCGTTCCTTTTAAATTAGAGTAATACTACTAAGAATACTACTACTAAGAATACTACTACTGCTACTACTCATAAATACGCAAAAGTCTCTCAAAACTCTTGTTTCGTCACATTTTCGCACATTTTTTATGTGGAGAAGTCGACTCCTAAATCGCATCTTCGTCCCTATCGCAACAACTACTACTCCTAATACTGTGACTACTCCTACTGCGACTCTTTCCATGATGGCGAACACCGCTGCGCCTTCTTCGTCGTCGTTTACGTCGTTATTATTATTCTCGTCGAAGGAAGGACGACGACATCACAATTGGAAAAGAGTGTCAGCCGCCACTCGATCGAATGTCTTCAACAACTTTATGATGAAAGACAACAACGGCAGAGCCGCGTCGTCTCTGGCATCCTCCTCCTCTTCTTCTTTGAAAAAGGAAGAAGACGAAGACCAAGCGTTGCTGATGGCGTCCTTCGACGATTTATCCGCGGACGTGCGCGAGGCGTTGGAAAACTTAAACTTGCAGTCGCCGACGGAAATTCAATCCTTGGCTATTCCGTCCATCCGAGACAAGGGCGGAAACGTGTGCATCGCCTCTCACACTGGGTCAGGGAAAACGCTGGCGTATTTGTTACCCATTCTGGACGCGTTGAAAAGAGAAGAGATAGAAGCCGACGGTGATCGATTGGCGAAGAGTCGACGACCGAGAGCGTTAATCGTCTCGCCGACGAGGGAGTTGGCGGAGCAGATATTCGCGGTGACGAAGAGTTTGTCGCACTACGCGAAGGTGTCATCGAGGTTGATTTTGGGTGGGAGACCGTTCGCGTTGCAAAAAGATAATTTGGAAGCGCCGGTGGACGTCGTCGTTGGGACGCCGGGGAGACTCGTGAAACACTGCGAGGAGAAGAGTTTGTTTCTCGGGAGTTGTAAATTTGTCGTTTTGGACGAGGCGGATACGTTGTTCGAGGCTGGGTTCGGGGAAGACGTGGAAAGGTTGCTGAGACCGGTGAAAAATCGAAACAGAGGAGGTGATGACGGAGACGAGAGTAAAAAGAAATCAACCACCATCGTTCTCGTTTCGGCAACTATGCCGGATAGATTGAAGAAATTAATCGACACGTCTTTACCGGACGTGCAATACGTGAAGACGCAATCGTTACACAAATCTGCGCCTGGACTGAAGCATAACTTCGTAAACGTCCCTGGTTCCGAGGATAAGATGAAATTTTTGGAAGATATCGTGGTTCCAATGCACGAGAGAGGGAAACGCGTGATGGTCTTTTGCAACACGGTGTCTAGTTGCGTCGCGGTTGAGAAGACGATGGCGGAAAGAAACGTCAACACGGTTCAATACCACGGCGACATGAGCTCGGAAGAGCGCGTGGAGTCTATGAAAGCGTTCTGCGATGCGGATCCCGAGGACGATAATTTGATTTTAGTGTGCACAGATTTAGCAGCGAGAGGTTTGGATTTTGCCGGCGTTAAAGTCGACAACGTCGTGAACTTTGATTTCCCGTTGAATCCGGTGGATTACATCCATCGCTCGGGAAGAACCGCCCGAGCGGGTGCAAAAGGCATGGTCACAAACTTAATATCAAAAAGAGATAAAGTATTAGCGAACGAAATCGATGTTGCGGTTAGATTAGGGAGACCAATCGACGACGCGACGAGCTCGAAAGCCGTCGCGGAAATTCGAAAGATGAAATTAGTCGACGAACGCAGACGCGCAAAAGGCAAAGAAGTGGACACGAAGAAGAATTTTAAATCGAGCAATCGAGGGAGACGAGGGAGTTCGAGGTACGAAAGAAACGAAAACGCGCAAGAAGGGGGAGGTAGAGGAGGAGGAGGTAGAGGAGGAAGAGGAGGAGGTAGAGGAGGAGGAAGAGGAGGAGGCAAACCTCGAGGGAACGCCAAATTTTCCTCCAGTCGCTAGTCTGTTAGTCGGTTTGTGCATATGTGTTTGTATTAAGAATAAGCATAGTATTAAGAATAGTAATGAGAATGAGAGCCAGCGCAACCCGCCCCGACGTCAAATTGTGGTCATCGTTATAATCATCATCGATATTATTCGGGTATTTGTATCGTTTAATTCCGCGTGTGCGTTGGAATCGGATTCCGCAGCGGTGATTGTTGGTAAAACAATCCGGAAAAAATACAAATGAATAACGCAATCAACCCTTCCATGCTCGCATGTTTATCCCAAATCATGCAATTAATAATCACAGTCCCAATCTTACACATCGTTCCGACCACGGTAAAACTTGTCGCTGAAATCAACCCTCTCAACAAAAACTGCGAGTACGACATCAAAACCCCCGCGACGCACGACGCGCTCAACGCGAAAATCGAAGCCGTCGACCACTCAAAGTCGGTTAAAATCTCGTGCTCTCTCGTCACCACGCCTAACAAAAACACCGGCACTACCGCCAATAAGTTGGTGTAGTAACTTCTCCCCCACGGAGTCAGTTTGACGTTATCCACCGCAAACTTAATGTACACCTGATCAAACGCGAACACGACGAACCACGCCATCACCCACGTGTACGCCTTCACTTCAAAGTTCGAATCCGTAAACACGTACGCGATCGCGCCCATCAATATCGCCATCAGCGATAACCAACTTCGCATATTCGGTAACTGTCTCCCTAAAAAAACGTAATCCAAGAACGCGATCAAAATCGGCGTCGACGATCGAAACACGATGAACGTCTCCACGTTCGCGTATTGCAGCGTTTTCACGTTGGTATACAACGCCCCTAAAAACGCAATCGCGACTAACATGAACGGTTTCACTTTCTCCGCGATCAACGGGTCCGATTCCACCAACCCACCTTCGTGCATTAACTTAATCGCCACCGCGGAGGTGAGCAACTGGCAGAACAAAACCACCGACGGTGCCGGTAAAAACGTCACCGCGAGTTTGTTTATGATGAGCATCATGGATGAACACGAGGCGTAGGCTATTATCCCGAACACAATCTTCGCGTATAACGCCGCCGCTTCTTTCTTCTCCAACTCGGAGGAAGAATTAGAAGACTCTTTCATGTTGTCTTGCTGATTTCCCGCGTGATTTTTCATCTCCATCGTGGTGGTAGAGGTGTGTTCTCGTCGTCGTTTATTATTATTATTGTGAGGCAGGCCGAGTGATAACAACGAGTGAGGAAGAGTTGTCTGTGCGACCCCACAGAGAGCGCTTCAAATGCTCTCAATCGAGTCGAAACTGCTTTTTCAAACTTTTAGAAAGTTGTAAAATCTTGTCCACGTCGTAATTTTACTCGCTCTTAAATTAATTGCTCTTTGTGTTGGTCTGTTCAAGAGACAAAACATTTATCTTCACTAGTATTCTCGCGAGACGTGCACACGACGACGCGTTCAAAGAGTGCTGCACTTATACTACCGCGCAACACGGGAGAAGAAGAAGATAAAGCGCGCGATATCCCATCGTCGAGAGGAAATTTACAACAATGCGCAGAGAAGAAGTTCCGCGGATACAGTTTTAAAAGAGACATTCATATCCAATTGGGTATAACGACGACCGTTATCTGATACAGAGAGATACGAAAAGAATGAAATTCTTGGAAGACCGAGAGTTGGCGCAACTGAACAACTTCCTATCCCACGTGAACTTAGGCGACCACGAAGTCACCGGACAGTTGGAGAATTATTCGTGTACGTTTTATGAGTATTCATACTTTGTCTGCTTTGCGTTCGTAACCTTTGTTCGTCTTTTTTTATTCCTTTTTTCAGCTTCCACTTCGGAAAGGACGTGGGTACCCTTGATGAGATGAGAAACGCGCTGGGCACATTTTTTACTCACTCTCTCTCTCCATCATACTTACTACCGCTGCTTGCTCTCCTCCTTCTCTGAATACTACTATAAAACAGGCAAACTCGCGGGTCAAGATAAGAAAAACTTTGGCGCGATAGAAACCGACGTGGTGGAAGAGCTCAGCTCGTCGCCGAACTTGTACTCGACGTCGCCGGTTGGACCTTTGACGGATTCGCACTCGAGAAAGACGCTGATTTATTTAATCTTGACGTTAAATCAAGCGTATCCAGATCACGATTTCTCGAATTTGCGACCGAATAACTTTAGCAAAGAAGTTGGCGTTCCGGAGTGTAAAGAAGAAATCGATCAGATGTTGTACGACGTGGGTAAAGTGTACGATCAAACTCGGTTATACGGCGCGAGCGGCAGCGGAGGCAGTTTACCGTTTTCGGATGAACTGTGGAGGTGCATAAACAGCGCGATTGAGTTACAAGACGTGGACGTGTATTCGTACGCCGCCATAAACGACGGCGACCCGTTCGATGGCGACGGGAGTTTGTGGAATTTCAACTATTTCTTTTACAACAAGAAACTGAAACGGATCTTGTTCTTTTCGTGCGCGAGTAAAATCAAAAGAGACCAAAGCTTTTACGAAGACGAAGAGGAAAACGAACACGTCGGAGTGAGAATGCGTTCGTCTCAAATGACGCCGACGCCGCCGTTGAACTACTCGTCCAGAGGCTACGCGGCTTCTTTCGACGATTTGGCCATGGACGACATGCAGTGAAAGAGGCGAAGGAGAAGGAGATTTTTTTTAGTACTCTGCAGTGTGAAAAACAAATTCACTTCATTTTACTTGTATATTATTATCATTCAAAACACACACGCGCGCGCTCGGTTGTTGACAAAACAGCAATAGAAAGATATGGTGAAATGGCACGACGTGTGTGAAAACGTGAAATTGGCGCTAAAAAACGACGGGTTCGATCTCGTCGCTCCGTTTCGATTGAGCCAGTACAACGCGCTTTTTGATACTCACGATGCTAAAAATTCTTCCATTAAAATCACGGACGCCCCGGAAGATTGTTTATGCGTCGTCATCGGCAACACCAAACGATTGTGGCCGATATTCGAAGAGTATTACAAAGCGAACATCGGTAAAGAAGATTTAATGCCGCGAGAGGAGAAGAATCCGCTGGATTTCTACGTGAAGAAAAAAATCGACTCGATTTGTATCGCCGATTTTGTAACCGCGAGATATCAGACGGACAGTTCGTTGGCGATACAAAAAATGGCGAAGATTAGCGGGATGGCGATTTTACACGAGGCAACGCACATGTCCGTGAACAGAAAATACGGACCTTGGATAAGTTTAAGAGCGGTGGTGATTTTTCACTACGTGAAAGGACCGGAAACGCCTTTACCGGCGCACGAGGTGCCGACTTTAACGAGCGAGATGGAACGCGAGAGCAAAGAGGCGTTCGAGGAAGCGGCGGAGTATTATAGAAAGAATAGCGAAGGTTCTGGGAGTTTGGATAAGAGTAAAAGCGCGGAATTATGGATTAAAGTTCGAGATTGTTTGACCTCGGACGCGCAGAAGGAGTTTCGTTACGACGAGAGGCAAATGAAGTACCATTACGACATCGATCGGAATTTAGAGTATTTGGTGCCTCTGCAGATGGAGGAGGAGCCGGCGTCTTGAATCTAATATGTTTACATCATGTATTTTTGCTATAGTATTGTTCTCTCTAACTATTCTTCTCCTTCTTCACCTGTTCCTCGTTTTTTGCCATCCATTCTTTCAATTTTCTACTTCTTTCTTGTTCCATCGGGTCGCTATCGGTATCGGACAGAATGTCGTAATCGTACTTTTCCATCTCCGGAGGTTCGTACCATTTCTGTCTATTCAGCCAAATCTCAAAGTCGCGTTCCCAAATCATTCTTCGACTCGGCGGCGTCTCTAACGAGACTCCATGCGGGCCTTCAACTTCCACGCCTTCTTTGCTGTGCGGTTGAAACCAGTAATTCAAAGCCATGTGGCCTTCGTACCCTTCTTTGGTTTGAAACACGTTCTTTTCGGAGGAAAACACTTCGTGGAACCATCCGGCGGGTAAGTACAACATCTCCCCAGCTTTGAGTTCGCACGTCAACTTTTTCGCCTGCTTGAACTTTGGAAACCGATCGAGGTTTGATCTATCCACCGTGCTAAAACTTTTCGGGAGAGGTTTTGACGCTCTTTTCTTTCCTCTTTCATATGTTTTTTGGCGCTTGTTGTTCGCGGTTTTATCCTTCTCTTCTTCTTCTTCTTCTTCTTCTTCTTCTTCTCCTTCATCCGAGTCTACGTAATCGTCCACGAACGTGTCTTCGTCAAACTCGAAATCTTCGTCGTCCTCCTCCTCCTCCTCCTCTTCCTCCTCCTTCTTCTCTTTTTCCTTTTTCACTTCACCTCTCTCTATCGCCCACTGCTTCTCCAACCTTTTTTGCTCTCTCTCCACTCTCTCTTTCGCCGCATCAAAATCCTTCCCGTAACTCGGCGTCTCGTCGTCGTAACAAATCATCCCGTTCTCGCACACGCGAGTCGCTCGTCCTTTCAAATACATCTTCTCGCACTCGCTCGGCGCGTACAACTCGAACCGCTTAAACCCTCTCGCTAGGACGTACAAGTTATCGTGGAAATCGTGATGTAAACCACTGCTCGTTTCTCCTCTCGTGCCTCTTCCCATCCACATATTCACGGTTGAAACTGCCGACCAGCCCATGAGTTTCGGTCGCAGCGGCACTTTACCTTCCCCGTCCAACGCGGTCAAATCCCGCTCGCGCTTTTCGTTGCTCCATTGCTTCCTTCTCAATTCATTCCCAAAGAGCATAAACGGGTTTACTAAACTCTTTAAAGGTACGGATAATATCTCCGGTCGTCCGTCGCGCTTATCGCACCGTTCGCCGTTGCTGGCGGAGAGATATTTCGAGTGGTCGCCTCGTTCAAACGCAGTCATGAAATCCGCGAATTGCATTCGCTCTCGAGTGCCTTTCCCGAATTCGCTTCTTCTTTCCTCCCCTTCTTCTTCTTTGTCTTCTTCAACATCGTCGTCATCTTCTTTAACCTCAACAATGACCGTCTCCGTTTCCTCTCGGCACTTCTCTCGCAAATACGCGTTCGACCAACTGGAGAGGCACTCAAATTCTGTCTCCTTAAACCCTCCGATGAGTTTACACGGCGTCCTCGTGTTGATAATTTCCTCTCGAAACGAATTTGGATTCTCTTCGCACTCTTTTAAGAGTACTTCTTTGACGAAATCCCGGTCCGGTTCTGGTTGCCATCCGGAGTAGCTGTTCGTTATTCTTGTTTTTGCTTCTTCAAACATTTTCGCCGTCGTCATCACTTTTACGAGAAGGAGGAGATTTCATTATTATGGCCACGGTCGAGTCGTTTCTTTTGCTCGCTTCATCATCTAGAGAGGAGATAAAACGCGGGCGCAGTAGTGGAGTAGTGTTTTATCACACAAAAGCGGTTAAATTTGTGGTGTTGTTTTCCCGAATTCATCCTTTTCGTCACTTGATTTACGCGGAAAAGTCACTGATTAACCTTATACTACTCTACACGCAAGACACACAAACGCACAGAATGACCGAGCGACGACTACACGACATGGCACCATCATCCTCTGCGGGGCCAGGTGATGATATGCACTGGGAACGCAACTTCATACACCAAATTAAAACCTTAAAGTCCGGGTCCAAAGACCAATTGGATTCGCTGACGGATTTAGCAATCAACGACGCTTCCAAAAGATACAAATCAGTCGTCAACATCGTTTCAAAATACTCGCAAACGATGAAACCGAAATACAGGCCATCCATGATGTACGTGATTAGCTCGTTGGTTATGCACGAGAATGAAAAAATTGCGAGCTTATACCGACAGAGATTTGCGATTGAGATTTCAGTGTTGGTGGAAAAGATATGCGAGTGTCGGACGGAGCAGTTGGAGAGGGTGCGAAGGAACATCGAGCGATGGCGAGAGAAGGAGTGCTTCGAGAGCTTGGTTTTGGACGAGTGCGAATATCACGTGCAGAAATTTGAGGAGGCTGGGAAGGAGGCAGAGGAAGAGGAGAGGAGGAAGGAAGAGGACGGGTTGTTGGGGATGGAGAGGATCGAGACGCCGCCGCCGCCGGAGGAAGAGGAAGAGAAGAAGGTAGAAGAAGAGGGGGAGAAGCCAACGACGACATCGACCGTGAATAAGTGGCCAAAGTTGATGCCGGCATGGGGAAAGAACGTAAAACGGCAGCAGAAGCAACAACAACAACAACAACAACAACAGAAGAAACAGAATAAGAAACGGAATAGAGAGAAGTTTACGAACGGTAGTTTGAGGCAACAGCAACAGAACATGCAGCCGATGAATCAGCAACAGAAGCAACAATCGCAGCACGGGCAAGGTAAGCCAACCAAGAAGCAAAAGAGAAGAATGCAAAAGAAGAAACAGGGGGATAAGAACGATAGTAACAAAGAGCAGCGGCAGCAGGAAAAAGGAGGAGGAGGAGGAGGAGAAAAAGGCGATCAGAAAAAATCGGTCATCGATAGGCTCACCTAGAGATTTAGTGTAGCAGATGTGCGTGCGTATGTCTCTCTCTTTTGTAAAGCTAATGTACGTTTCTATGTAATTTTGTTTCGGCTAATAAACAATTACAATTACAATTCCTACAAACACCTACATGGCACATTATATATGGCACATTTACGCGCCGCCGCTAGTTTCTAAGAGAATGTTCTCGACGTATTCGTCTCGTTCCGATGAACTTTGTAACTGACCCCACTCATCGAAGAGAATAACGCCGAGACGCAAACCTAAGCGTTCTTTTAAGAGGAAGTTACGCATGGCCGTGGAACCGAGTAAAGTTCTGTGACCGGTCGAGGCGGAGATGGCGAAGTGGTGCGGACCGTCAACTTCTAGGACGATGTCCTTGGTGAGATTTGCGTTCGGTGATAGTGTTTTGCGGTGACCGATGAGGAAATTCTCAACAGCGGCGCTTTCGATGAAGAAATCGGGGCGCATCAACCCATCCTCAAGTTCACGTTCTTCAAAAAATTGAACGTTGAGTCGTCTGAGAGAGTCTTCGACTTGTTGCTGTAACTTTGACGTTTGCGAATCTTTGCGCTTTTGTAAAATCCACTGCTTTTTGGCAACTTTCTCGAAATCTCCCGGCATAGCCTCCTTCGCCGCGATTTGTAAAGAAGTGCCTTTCAAGAGGAGAATGGACGCGTAGCACGCACCCAAGCCTTTCTTATCGAGCGAATCGGCGCGAATACCACCATTGGGTAAGATTATTTTTTCGCAGAAATTGTTCAAGGCAGCCTCGACGACAGCTTTTCCCTCGGATGTGGTTGCAACGCAGGCGTAGAGTAACGAAAGCGACCAAAAAGTCATCCACATCGAGACGGGTGTCCAAAACGAAGCTGCTTTTTTCGTAGGTGGTGTCGTCAACTTGAGTAAAAGATCAGCAGACGGTAATTTACCGAGCGTTGCGTGCGCCCAGATGAGCAACGACGATCCTTCCTGAAAGTCTCGAAAATTGAGTCCGTCCGAGGAAGGATTGAGCCATGCGGCTTCAATCTTTTCTAGCGTTTCGTCGCTCGGGACGTACTCGAGTTTCGTAAACGACCACATGATCTGTGAAGCAACGGTTGGACGAAGCGATTGCGCCGAACTTTCGCTCTGGATGATTTTTTCGCACTTATCGATGAGCATCATTCCAGGATTAAATTTATTCTTTGCGAAAGAATTGAGAAGTGGCGCTATGTGCACGTTGGCGTCAAAGCCACCATTTTTGGCCAACTCCTCAGCTCTGCTCACGGCGTAGGCAAGGTATCTAGTTGGGTTATACGTCTCGTTGTTGTAGTTCTTTTTCTTCTTCTCCTCCACGCTATTTTGCGCGTTCCCTAAACTGTACGTGAAATATACCAAATCTAACTCGTTAAGCGCATCCAGATTATCAATCGCGTAGTCTTCGCACTGCTCTAGAAACTCAACTGGGATTTTCGCGCGCGATTTAATCGCAGCCCAAAGCAAATTCGTGTAGTCTCGCGTTTCAAATTGTGCGAGTACGTTGGCATCTGTCGTGCACGCCCGAAAAATACTTTGCAAAGCTCGTATGGCGACATCAAATGAAGACGAGCGCAGGCGCTCTTCGTCCTCGCTCGGCGTAGAATTCTGGATTTTCTGCACTTCTCCAATATCTCCAATATCGATTCCAACATTCTCAAGTAGACTATCGTGCCCCTTGTACCAATTTGACTTATCTCGCGAGAATACAATCCTAGTAATCGCATTCGCACACTGCGCCAACTGTTTTGGCTTGAACGCCTGTGGCGTTTTGATGATTTCGTCAAATATCGGATCCAACGCTTCCATCAATGCCCTGTCAGTATCTTCTTCGCTCTCTCTTTTGCTCGCGCCATCGCCGCTATCAGTAGTACCGCTGCTACTGGTACTACTCGCTAAACCAACGAGCATTGCGACGACGTGTCCATATTCGCGCGTCCCCATCTTTCCCTCGTTCTTCTTATAGCTCATATCCCTCGCCGCTTTCCTCGCCAATTCAACCACGAAATCAGCGTAAAAACCACTACTCACCGCACCGCTCGCTGAGACCAATCTCGCTGCATTTTCTAAGTGCATCTCTTTCTCAAATACTTCTGGTTCCAGCAAACGCTCTTTTATGCTCTTCCAATACTTGTTACGATTCTTCGCGGAAATGTCCACGCCGTATCGCGTCAACCCCCACGTCGCAACGGCGATATCCCCGGCGCTACACTCGCTAATCTTCTTTATGACGATAGACTCGATGGCATTTCTCAAGTGTTCAGGTATGACTGTTTTTCCTACGCTTGCATACGCCCACACTATACTCGCGCAAGATTTCGGCGGCATGTATTCCGGAAATATCTTTTCAAACAAGAGCGTGCGTTGCTCTTTGCACACGCGCTCTAATCCATTCTCTAAACTCACCCAGACCGATTCAAACCCACCATTTTCCACAAACGCTACCTTCCCTTGCTTCATTCTCGCTATGCTCCATAATATCGTCGATACAATCCTCGAGCTATTCGAGAAACCATCTTTTTCGCACCGCGACAACACCTTCTCCCGAAACGCCTCCGACGTCATCAGTCGCTCAATCGCGAGCGCGTTCCATCCGCCCAAATCATCATCACCATCATCGCCATCATCCGTCTTAGTCTTTTTCTTCTTCTTCGAGTTACACTTCCTCCCTAAGAGAGAAAATATGGTAGATACGTTCACATCGGACAGCGATACGTCTTCCTCTTCCAAAATCTTTCCAATCTGCTCCGCCGAAGCGCATTCCAAAATACGCGCGTTCAGCGCTGTAAACATCGCCCTTTCCTTTTGGCTCAATTCTGGCTTCCGTTTCGTCGGTGCGTTTTTCGCTCTCCTCCTCTTTGTCGGCGCACCAAAAGCTGGAGATTTTTGCAACTCGAACTTATTCTTCTTATTTTCCTCCTCCTCCTCGTTCTCATGCGCTCGTGGTATTAAAGCCCAGGTCGGAGCTGCTCCTCCGCGACGACGATGTTGTTTTCTCGTTCCAAGAATTCCCCTAATGCTACTCTCAGAACATCCACGCGCGGAAAGATGACGGGGCAAAGACGAACGAGAAGGCGATGATAAAATCAGCGTCGTCATAGTGTCGTCGCCTTTTGAACTCGATGATGTATTATCTCTCGCTCTTTTTTACTCGCTCAACCATCGCAGTAGCGGTGGTAATACTACTAAAGATAATGGAAGAAGTCTTGACTTTTTCCAGTAAAGGAAGACCTGTCACCTCATTCCAATCAGAGCGCAACAAAGACACACACAAATATAAAACCATGAACGCGAACGCGCCGGCGTTCGTTCCTTGGGGTGGTGGTAGCAGGAAGGAAGTCGAAGAAGAAGAAAAAGAAGAACGAGGGGGTGGTTCGACGACGACAACCTCGCAGAATAGGCTCGGGAAAGTTGAATCATCATCATCATCGTCCGCTTTTAGCATCCACGCTCCTCCTCCTCCTCCGATGGCACCACCACCACCACCGCCGCCACCACGGTCTCCTCCTCCTCCTTCTCTGGTAAATAATAACAACGAATCGATTTCGACGACAACATCGACGCTCTTTTCACCGTCGCCGCCGAGGAAGTTAAGTCAAGACGTCCTGACGAAATCTGGGAGTTATTCACGTGATGATGATGAGAGCGAGGAGAGCAGCAGCCGCGCGGGGAGAATGATGACACCGACGAAGAAGAAAGAAGATGCGAACGCGATACCAAAGTACGATTTGGAGAAGCACTTTAAAACGGTGTTACCGTTAGGTCCTCCTCTGAAAAGAGAAGAGGACGAGGCGACTGGCGCGCTCGATAAACTCGGCGTCGAGGAAGGTCGATTGCCGAACGGTTTGCGATACTTCGTCGGTCAGTGTAAGAAACCGGAAAAGCGAGCGGCTTTAGCATTAGCCGTAGACGTTGGATCTGTGTTTGAGAACGAGGAAGAGCGAGGCGTGGCGCACATTGTTGAGCACTTGGCGTTTCGCGCGACGACGTCGTACGAAACGTTTCAGATTGTGAATTTCTTGGAATCGGTCGGCGCCGCGTTTGGGGCGTGTCAAAACGCGTACACGAGTTCAGACGAGACGGTGTTTGAGTTGACCGTACCTATCGACGATATGAACGTACTGGAGGAGTCGTTGAAGATATTTAGCGAGTTTGCGAGGGGAGTGCGGATTTCCGACGAAGACGTCGATAACGAACGAGGTGCGGTGTTAGAAGAATGGAGATCGGGAAGAGACGCGAGAGGGAGAGCAGCGCAAGCGTATTGGGAAGCGTTGTGTGAAGGGAGCTTATACGCTGATCGCTCACCGATTGGCACGGAAGAGGTTATTCGAAAAGCGCCCGGAGAAATCTTTCGTAACTTTTACCACAAGTGGTACAGACCGGAGAACATGGCAGTTATCGTCACCGGCGATTTCGAGGACGTAGGCGTGGTGAAGGAGAAAATTATCAGATTGTTTTCCCCGCTAGCGCCGGCTGAGCACGTTCCTGCGCCGCCGAAATTTATTCGACCGACATTTCCAGAACACGCAAAACCGCGCGTGTGCTGTCACGTAGATCGCGAATTATCGAACACGGTAGTCAACGCAACCTTTCACGTGGAACAAAAACCAATCGCGACTCCGGAAGATTTTTTCAAACAAACTGTTCAAGAATGTTACCAATTGTGTTTGGATAATCGATTGTACAAACTGATGAGACGACCGAAACCAAACTTTTTTAGCGCCGGCATCGCTTCTGAACATTTGTCGCGAACGAGCGCTTTGTTATCCGTACAAATGACGTGCGAAGCGAGCAAGGTGAAAGACGCACTCGAGAGCGTCTTGACTGAAGTCTCGAGAGCGCGCTTGTTTGGATTCAGCGCGCAGGAATTGCGCATCGCCAAGTTAAATCAAATAGCGGATATGGAACAGTTGTATGTGGAAAGAGATCAAACGTATTGCACGGACGCTCGCGATGAGTTGGTGCAACACTTCTTACGCGGCGACATGGTCATCGGTGCAGGATTAGAAGCGTCTCTGGCTATCGCTTGCATAGAAAAAGTCACCTTGGAGGATGTCTTTCAATACGCGCAAGAAGTGAGCGTGTCAAAAAGCTGCATGATTCGATTACAGGAAGGTAGGAAGAAAACAAATGAAGACGATTTACGGGAAGCAGTGAATCGAGTGGCGGAAAAGGAGCGACGCGGAGAAATTGAAGAAAACTCGGAAACGTTCGTCGTTCCTGAGCGTTTGATGGCGGATCCGCAACCGCTGAAAGAAGGCGAGTCGGCGATAGCATCCACGCGGACGCATTCAATTTCAGACGTAACCGAAGTTGTTCTGAAGAACGGCATAAAAATAGCGTTGAAAAGCACGAACTTTTTGGACGACCAAGTCTTGATGCGCGTCGTCGCCAGAGGTGGATTATCGGAAGTCCCAAAAGAAAAATATAAGGACGCGATCTTCGCGGGTACTGTTGCTCGCGAATTGGGCGTATTTGGATACAGACCGGAAGTTTTCTCCGACGCCATGGCGGGGAAAAGAGTCGACGTTGTTCCAAATATAGGTACGTATAAGAGATCCATCGTTGGCGAAACGTCGCCAGATCACATCGATGTGCTTTTGCAGTGTACGCACCTGATCTTCTCCAACAATGTGGAAAATCAGTGCAACGAGGACGATTTGGAAGTTTTGCGCGAAATACAAAGAGAGCTGGTGAAGAATGCAAAGAGAGACCCGATGAAAGTATTTGCAGAAATCAAGCGCGCTTTGACGTACGGCAACTCGTATCTTTCAGAACCTATCACGCTCAAAACACTCGCGAAAATGGACGCGGAGAAAGCGTGTAGATACTTCAACGAGTGTTTCGTGGACCCTTCGCATTTTACGATGGTTCTCGTCGGCGCGTTCGATATAGAAAAGATTTTGCCTTTATTGGAAAAGTACATAGGTTCTATTCCGCGCCCGATAGATTCGAAAGAGAAACTCTCTCGAGTCACACCGGCACCGTTTGAGTTTCCTAAGAAAACAGTCAGTAAACGGGTGCGATTGAAAATGATTGAAAATCAAGGCGTGGCGAGTTTAACGTTTCCGGTGATGATTGAAAATCCAGACGCGAAGTTAAAGCAAGCAGCGATCGCAAAAGGTGAGGACTTCAACGGTCCAACTTTAGCCGGCTCTCAGGTGATAGTTCGAAGCAAGTTTCTCACGGTGATTTCTGCCGCCATCATCGAGCGCCGCTTACTCGCTCGCCTGCGATTCGAACGAGGCGAAATATACAGTTGTGCCGCCAACACCTCGTTCGCGTACCAAGACCCGAACGCAGCGAACGGCGAATCTTACAGAGGCGATATAATGGTTGTGTTCGCGTGCGACCCGAAAAGCGGAGAAAAACTCTCCAAAGTAGCCCTGGAAGAGATTGAACAGTTAATCAGCGAAGGACCGACCGAGGAAGACTGCCAAACTGCGAAGGAAGTCGAACTGAGATCCATCCAAGAACACAAAGAGGAAAACTCTTTCTGGGTCAGCTACGTGGACGCCATGTTCACGTCTCAACTCTTGCCGGTCTTGAACGGCGACATCGACAAAATGTATGTAAACACGGAACAAATCCGCGGCGACGTTTTAGAAACGCTCTCGCCAACCATCATTCGCGAACATCTGGCGAAAACCTTAGCCGTCGAGCGCAGAGTCAACGTCGTTTTAATTCCCCAAAGACCTTTGTTCTTACGACTGATTGCCCCTAATATGGACGATATTAAAGGATTCTTTGAGTGGCCGGAGACGTTCGGCGAAGCCTGCGGTAAACTCGCCTTGTTAGGAGGCGTTGCCGGCGCCTATTTCGCGTACGCTAAATCCAAGGAGAATAAAAAGGACAAATAGGTAATAATAATAATGTCCTCACATAATAATAACTCTTCATCAACGATCAATCATCCCACATGTCCTCCTCATCTGCATTCGCAAGCGCCGTCCGTAACTGCGACGAGTGCTCCTCGTCTTCTCCGGAAAGATTTCAAGAGTTTCTCGACCACCTCGTGGACGCGTATCATCGACATCACCTTGCGTCAACTTTGACGAATTGGAAAACAGGAAAATTGATGGCTCGATTGCACTCGAAACTGTTCGGTGATGGTGAGGACGACCGCAAACCACGAGAAGGAGGAAAGAGCCACAAAACAGTCTCAGACGACGAGGAAAAAAAACTCGAAAGATTGATCGAGCAATTGGCGACGGATGCAATCTTGATTTTGAAAAAAGCAGTTGGCCAGGATTGGACGGCGGATGCCTTGGCAGAGAAGTTATTGAAGGAATACGAGTGCGGCGCGGAGTTGGCGAGTTCTATGCACGAGATTTTTTCGAAAGATAAAGATAAGTTACAGAGGAGTTTCGCGAGAGGCACGTTTGGAATGGTGAAGAGATTAGAGTCCGCGTGTTGGAGAACGCAGGTTAGTTTGTATGATAGTAAAACTAGTAAAAATAATACGGCGACGAACACGGATAAAGGAGACGAAGTGACCGCGGTGTTGGAGCTTCGCATGGAAAAGAACGACACGACGTCGATAGAGTTTAAGAAAGAGGAATTGTTTACGTTTTTCAAGGAGTTGGAAACGATTCAGATGAAAATAGATGACCTTAGTTAGTTTTTATGTACCAGTTGGTACTATAGTAGCGCATCACAAAATCTCAAGCGAGAGAGAAAACAAACGAATCGATTCGATTCAAATCAAATCTCTCTCTCAATAGTCCATCACGGGAGATTTTAAACCAGCGCCATCGTCTTTGACTTCAACTCCTCCAGTTTCGTTATCGAAGTCGTCTCCGGTAACTTCATCCATGGTATCGCCATCTTCTTCTCTGTTCTTCTCTTCTTCGTCCTCTTCTTCGTCCTCGGAGTCGGGATTGTCGTTCTTCTTATCGTCGTCGTCTCCCGTCTTTGTCATGCCTAAACCACTTCGACTGCGCTTCATCTTTTCTTTTTTGGACAAATAGGCGAACAAGGCTGGCGCTTCTTTTTCGGTTATGCCAAAATTCGTCATGAATTCAGAATATTTCGTTCGAAGATCGTCCATGGTGAATGGCGATTGAGAACCAGCGCCAGGTTTGCGAAGCGCCAACGCGATGGTTTCTTTGCTCTCTGCTGGCTTCTCCTCCGTCGCTCCCGGTGGTAACGGCTCGCATTCCCACGTGTAATTTTTGCTCGCTTCTCTCTTCTTTCGCTGCACCCTGCGCGTTTTTTTCGTCGCGATGAGTACCTTATCGACAGCTTTGCCTAATTCTTCCGCTGACATTTTATTTCGTCTCGATTTTTTCGACGCTTCCGCTAGAATGTCCAATATTTTTTCGTGGATATCGTACGAACCAATGGAAGCTTTCGTCAAAGCAATGCCGACGCAAGCTCGCCACACCTGATTTGAAGAGCTGAAAGGAATCATAGGGTTTTGCGAACCATTCGTTTCCTTCTTCTTCTTCTTCCTCTTGCCTTTTGTTTTGTATTGAGGGAGGTTCACACTACACATACCGCGCACTCGCGTAGCGAGCATGAGATAGGTGTCTTTGTCATCAACCACGTCGATGTCTTTGGATGCTTTTGCGACGGATTCAAACATTAATCTCGCCGCTTTGCAGGAGATTTTATCCGGAGCTTTCAAGCAAATTATTCCGTACATGAGCGCAAACTTGCGAATTGCCGGTGACTCTGTAATCATCTCCGCCAGTTTTTCAATCTTTTCTTCCAAATCCTCGTCGTCGTCCTCATCGTCGGAAGCTTCGTCGGAAGCTTCGTCGGAGCCATTATCATCCGCATCGTCGACCTCCTTCGCCTCTTCATCGTCTGACTCATCTTCGTCGTCGGAATCTTCCGAGAGCATTTTTTCAATCATTAAATCGGCGAGCATCGGGAAAAATGTTCCTAAAATCTCAGGAGGTACCGCGGATACCACAGCCATATCACCTTTTTGCAACAATTCTCTTGAATTAAGCGCTAAACAAACAAATTTTGCCAACTTTTTCAATCTCGTATCGGTTTTAGGTTGTCGTTCGTCTTTCACCACGAATTGTAACGTGCGCATGGTCTCGTGTAAAAGCAAGTGAAACACCGGAGGATCTCGTAAAATCATTCCCATGTCCCCTAAAATCGTTTCCGCTGGTTCCACCACATCCTCAATCTTTTGAACGCGAGAAACCGCCGATGCGCCTCCGTCTGATTCCGAAACGGTTGGTTTCGCGGCAGCACCAAACGTGAACTTTACTTTTAATTTCTTCTTTGGCGGTTGCCCCTTGCCTTTATTCTTCACGTCGTTCCTCGAGGCTAACTCCGCAGAGTCTAGAATGTTCCCCATTTCTAATAATCTTCTATTATCTAAGTACCTGTCGCGAACGCAGGCATCCATGAGCCACGCGAGTCTGTGTGAGGGATCAATTTCACACAATTCTTGCACCTCGTCGTCGTGAAATGCCATGAGAAATTGCGAGCGTAACGCGCACGTGGAAGGATCCCCGGTATTGGCATACCTCGTCCGGATCTCTCGGACGACGGCATTATACAGCGTGATGTTATCGCCGACAACCTTACGTAAACGATGAATTGCTGGAGATTTCCCCCGCAATATTCGCCTTGGTTGCACGTCCTTGTTGTCGACTACGTCCGCGACAGCTGCGGCGGCAGCGCTCGTTGTCTTCGCCCCTGCCGTCGTCGTCGCTTTCTTACTCGCCTCTTTCCTTGCTTGCATTGCATTCGCTTTACTACTCTTCTTGCTATTCGCTATCTTCGACGCCCCTACTGCTGTCGCTACTTGTTTTCCGCGCGATTGTCTTCCTGTGCCACCCAAGTCTTCCTCGGACTCTTTCCTCGGCGCGCTCCAATCCTCCTCGGGGACTAACGGCGCCAACTGCACGTCCTCGATGGACGAGTGTCTCCTCACAACCTCCTTCTCCTCTCCGTACGAATCTAAAACGCTCGACAAATTTTTCCTCAGCGTCCCCTTATCCATCGCCCACACCTGTCTCTGCACTTTCAACGAGCACTGCCTAAAAATACTCAAATCCCTCGATATCAGTTTCAAATAGTTCGCCGGCACCGGACTCAATCTTTCGAGAATAGTCAACGGGATCCGTTTCAATTCCTCGATGCCGATAAACGGGAACGAGGCTTGCAATAAACTCAATAAATTTCCTTGCGGTGCTATTTTAATCCTAGTCAGTAATTCTTCCGACGCGTCGTCCAAGATGTTTTTATACGCCAGCGGTCGCGAAATCTCCAACTGATCCAACAAGCCGAGGTATTGTTCGCATCCGGAGGCATTTTTTAACGCGCACGAGGATTGGACTTTTTGCACCGCCGCTTCGACCTGTTCTCGTCATAAAAAGAAGATGAAGAAGAAGAAATCAGAATTTATTACGCTTATCATCATCGTACCAACGCAAGAGAGAGAAAGAGAGAGCAAAGAGAGAGACAACACGATTGAAAATCCGGGGAAATGGGGAAATGAAATCTAAAACGCTCTCGTGTATAACGTGTCACACACCTGCGCGCTCGTGCTCAGCGTCGTCGCCACGAAATCCTGCCCTTCCCCTCCGACGATCGCGGAGTATAAAGAGAGAGGCGTGTCCCTCCCTTCGGTTTCTTCTTTCGAGTTGTTCATGTTATTCTCGTTCTTGTTTTTGTTCTTGTTTTTGTTCGTCATGATGTGATGTCTGTCTCCGAGGGGGCAAAAGAAGTAGGGGATTCGTCTCCCACGCTTCAAAGAAAAGAATGCATTACACACACACACACACACATAAACGCACGCATCGCAGATTTAAAATAATGAGCGGCGGTTTTGTCTGAAAGAGAAAGTATTCTCTTCATTACATCGTTTTTGCCCGATGAGTAGCAACAACAACAGCGCGAAAGCCGCGGGACGGGCCAAGGTACGCGCATATGTTTCTCTCTCTTTTTTTTCCCACAAACGTCTCTTCTTTTGATGGATGTAATTATTAACGAGTTTTGTTGTGTTCACTTCTTATCATGACAACGGTGCAGTTGGACGCGTACAGAAAGAAGAAAGCGGCGAAGAAGGAGAAGAAGGACGTTTCTTCAATCTCTGGTTTGAATTTTGCGAAGAACGAGGACCACCAAAACGCGTTAGGGGAAAGGGTGGCGTCGAAACCACCATTTTTAGTTGCAGATGGTGATGAACCAAAAAGTGATGACTCGATGAAAATGACTTTTACGACGACGCCGACGACAAACGAAGAAGAAGAAGAAACAGCGAATACGACCGAAACGTTTGCATTTACGATGGCACCAGATGCGGTAAGATATAGTAATGGTAATACTAAGGGTGAAGAAGACATTGTCGCGCACGCATCGCCGATGCAACCTGCCGCTCCAGCTGAACAACCGCGACGCGGAATGGAGGAAGAAGAAGAAGGAGGCGTTGCGGCGTTTATGTCCCCGCCTCCGCCTCGATTTTCTTTCGACGAGAGTTACAATGCGGCTGGGGGTAGTATGATGGAAGAAGAGGCGACGCCGCCGGTAAAGATGAATATGCGTGGCTTCGAAGAGCAAGAGGACGCTGACATTGATAGAAAGAAGATGTCGTCGTTGGATGAAAGTTTCGATCCAGAAGAGTACGTGAATCGATTCGTGACTCCGGAGAAGAAAATGGCTCCACCGACGAAGCAGAAGAAAGCCACGATTGACGTGCCGATGGACGAGTTAGAAGCGATTTTCCGCCCGACGAAGAAGAAGGATGGGTACGACGACGCCGACGACGTGCCGTACTCTTTTTCCAAGTTTTTGGAGAGGGAGAAGAATAAAAATGAAGAACAACGGCTCTCGAGTTTTGAGAGGGGAATTTTAGAATCCAAACGGAGGAAGGAACAAATGGGAGGAGAGTCTTCGATTTCAGATATGCTCGGCAGAGGTTCAACGCTGACACCGTTTGGTGGTATTAGTACGGGTAACGGAATGTCCAAGCTCGAGCAAGACGAAATCACCTCGTTGCAAAACATGATTGACGATTTGACGACTGAAAAATTAAGTCTCAAGCGCGGGATGGATAAAAACCAAAAGATCATCGAAAGTTTGATGGAAGAAAACGAATCGTTAACGAGCGCGTTCAACAATGCGAAGAATAGAAGTACGGCGTTGGAAAACGAATTGAACAAGCTTTCGAGCGAGATGATGTTACACTCGAGCGTTCAACAGAGCATCTCAAACGACAGAGACGCTTCAAGGCGAGGGTATATCGAAACTCGAGAACGCGCGAACGAGTTAGCGAGAGAAGTAGTCGAATTGGAGGAAGTTGTTTTAGAATACAAGTCAAAGTTATTCTTGTACGAGAACACGCAAACGGATGCGTTGGAGCGATCGAAAGAGTTAGAGCGAGCTTTGTATGTAGCAAACGAGGATCGGGTATACTATCAAAATCTCGCGGAAGCTATGAACGAGGAGAGAAGGGAAATGCAAAGACGCGTTGAACAATCGAACGCGATCCAAGCGCTGATTGAAAGTGGAGACGTTCCCATCGTTGAAATGTTACAGAGCTGGTTGAAGCAGGTGCAAGCTAAACCCGTATCTCAGGAGCAAAACGTGTCTTCGTCTTTACGCTCGGCAGAAGCAGAACAACAAAACGAGTTTCTCGAAATGTCCACGTCCGAAGCAGATTTTGTGTGCGAGACGAGAACGAGCGAAGCAGTCGCGACAACAAAAGAACTTATAGATGCTTTAACTCGATTGGCGAGTGGCGATACGGGTGGTAGTAGCAATAATAATCCCGATGAGAGCGCCGCTACTTCAGACGGAGAGGACGACGACGACGAAGATGAGAATGGAGAAGAGGACGGAGTTGTTATCGACGAGGCGCAAATTCGGCTCATCACTTCGATTCACGAGTTACTCGCGGAAATGGAAAAAGAAACTGCAATCTTTCGTGTGAAGTTGAAAGATGCCGAGCGACGAGAGATGGGTTTACGGGCTGCAAATGCAGCGTTAGAATCTCGCCTCGCAAGATCTGCGCCGCAAGCAAAGACGATGAATACGAACACAAAGGAATCCGAAGGGAGAGATGACGTCATAGCTGCGATGCGAAGGATAAACGCAGGGTCTGCAGAGCCTACTCCTAGAACGCGAGAGAATGATAGTAGTGGTGGGTTTAGATTTAGAACCGGGTTAGTACCGGATGACGATTAGATACTTTTAGTCGATAGTTTTAGCGACATGTTTGCATTGTTATTTTTGGTAGCGTGTGACGATTTATTTCTAATTCAGTGTCCATTCACTCTTTATTTGAAGACTTCCCAACCTGAGACGACGACAGCTGCTCAGGTGGTCCACAGTTTTCGAATATTCTAATTTCACCGCTGTAACCAGCGGTAACTATTATTTGTCCGAGACCAGCGGCTTTGCGAAAGCTCGCTTCGCACGTTTTTTTGGCCTCGGCGATTTCCAAAGCCCATTTCGACGCTTGAGCTTTTATGCTATTTGACGAAGACGCCGGAGTATCCTTTTTATCGTCTTTTTTCTCGTTTCCCTCGGAGTTCATTCGCAACTGTTTTACTTGTTCACTCAATTCTTTCGCCGCTAGTATTCGCAAGCTCTCAATCTCCTCTTGATCGGACTTTCTTCTCGATACGTAAGCGCTCTTTTCATTTTCTGGCATTCGCGCCATGATGACTTCTTCTGGGGCGAATACAGCCGTCGTAACGATGTCGGTTTGTGCGGCAAAAGTTTCGTACGTCGCGTGTTTGTCTTTTTTATATCCGCCATGAAATGCGCTCGGGATGAAAGTATTCACCGTCGGCCAAACAAAAAGATACTCAGTTTCGGAACCGCAAATTATAAAGTCACCGCGTTCGCTAAACGTCGCTTTGATTTGCGAATTCTTATTCTTATGCCCTTTATACTTTGTCTTCAACTGGTAACCGTCATAAATTCTTAACCGCGAGTCGTTCGATGCGACGAGTAACTTGCGATCGTCACCGGGAAAGAATTGTAAGCCGGTAACCTTTTTGCCCATCGGATTTCTTTGCCGGCGATTTTGAATGTCGAGCAAAGTGAGATACTCAAACTTGAAGCCGACGGTTTGGTAAAAATGACACTTCCCCCGATATGATCCGGCGACTACGCATTTACCATCGCTTTGAAAACACGCCGCTGTAACCATTTCTCCAATATCCACCCAGTCAACGACTCTGTGATCGGGAATGTTCCATAATCTCAACTTACCGTCTAAACTCCCAGAGACAAAGTATTTATCATTCACCGGGTTGAAATCAATCGCAGTTACAAAATCTTGGTGCGCGAAAATTCTCAAGCATTCATTCATAGTCGTGTACCACAATCGAACGGTTTTATCCATGCTCGAAGAAAGCAACCAATCCGTGTGCGACCAGCACAGATCTAACACGTCCCCTTTGTGACCGACGTATGCTCGCAACGGAACGTCTTTGAACATCGATTCTCCACGCTTTTTGAACGAACACGTTTTGATCTCGCCGTCTTCGTGGTAATTTTCCGACTCGTCTGCATTTTCCGGCGCTTCTGATTTCATGCACTGTATAGTCCACACGCGAACAATTCTATCTTGACCAGCTGTGGCTAAGAACTTGCCAGTTCGCGAAAACTTCATGCACCAGACGGCGCCTTCGTGGCCTTTGACGTTTTGAATCACTTTAACTTTTGAGAAATCTTTGAACCCTTTCCTATTCACGTGCACTTTGAGGTACTGACCAACTTCTTCGCAACCAGGTTTGACTATAGTTTGAGCGTGGTGTGAGCTATTCTCTTCCTCTTGCGCTCTTCTCTCCTGTTTGCGATCCTCGAGCGAATGCTGCAACTGCGACTTGGTCTCTACGATTTTCTCCGCCGCGATTTTACTCACCTCCTTCGTTTTATTCCAAGCCTCGGTCGATCGTTTCTTCAACCACCGGCCGGGATTCCTAGGTTTTGTCGTCGATTTTTTATCACCGACGACGTCCGCTGTTGTGCTACTCGTTCCTTTCTTCTTCGTTTTACCGTCGTCTTCGCTATGCTCTCCTCCTTCTTCTTTCATCGACAGCCGTTCTCTCCTCTCGACTTCGTTCAAAATCGGCGACGTCACCGCTTCAATAGCTACGTTCCGTTCCATTTCCACCACAGACATGACTGTCCCAGTCGTTAAGTCTGTCACTGTTGGTGCATTTTCCCTGTCTTCGCTCCTCCTCTCGCCGCCGCCGCTTTTTTCTTTCTTCTTCTTGTGCAACAAAGCGTTCGCCGCTTCCTCTCCGACTAAATATTCCGCCCCGGTGTCTAAATTCTTTAGCGTAAACTTCGTGGGATCTCGCAACTCCGCTTCTATCCCTCTCGGCGTCCCGCCTCCACTCACGCTTTCATCCATATCTGAATTCAAAATATCGTTGTTCGGGTTCGTCGGGTCGGTTTGTACGCTCGGCGCCTTCAAGTCTTCCGGGTCTAACGAGTTTTCGTCCGCGCACGATTGGCCCATCGCGCTCAACTGTCGATCTAAAACTTCCGCCAAGTGTCTGTCCGACCCAGAAAATTGCGACAAGGAATCTCTCGGTTCGTAATAATCGCTCTCTTCGCCGTCAAACTCTTTATTGTTTTCTGCCGATGTAATATTTCGTGCCGCGCATTCGTCTCCGACCGACGCAAAATCTTCATCTTCGTCTGAACTCGAGTGGTCCGAGTACGTGTGATTCGAGCCTGTAAAAATCGATCGCGTTTCCGTCGTGTTCGACGCCGTTTTCTCTTCGCTGTTGTTGTCTTCTTCTTCTCTTCTTTCGTGCTGGTCGTTTGTATCGTTTTGATTGTTTTCGTGAGTATTCATCGTTTCTCTTTCTCTCTCTGAAATGATGTTGACTGCCTCTGCGTTTTTCTCTTCCGGGTGCCTCTCCAACGTCCAACGTTATTAAAAATTCTCTCGTATTCTTTTCTTTTGTCTCTTCTTCTTCTTGTTGTCGTTCAGAGAGAAAGAAAGAAAGCCCCGTCGAAAACCACCGCTCGCAATAATAAAAGTCTCTCTCTGTCTGTCTCTCTCCTTCTCTCTCTTTCTCTCCGCGTTCACCCCGCGTTCCCCTTCCACCACTGCTTTTGGCGCTCGAATGAAGTGAAGACGCACGACGTGAAAAAATTTTGATTTTTCGTTTTTTTTTGTGTGTGTCGTCGTCCTTTTTGTCCTCACTTTTCTCTTCTTCTTTTCGTCTCAAAATTCAAACGCCTGTTTGTGCACAGACAACAACATCGAAGAAGAATGGCGTCGAAGAGAGCGACGGGAGGGAAGTACGAGTACTTCTCCCTGGCGGAGTTGTATCAAATCGAGGAGAAAACGAACGTGAAAACGCAACGCGCGCACGTATACGGCATCGTCGCGGAGAAATATCAACCTCAAATCACGAGAAGTGGTGATACGTATTTAAAACTCAAACTGTTCGACGAATCGTTAAACTCGGATTATAACGGGGACGAGATGAAGCCGAGGAAAGGGATGAAACGAGTGAATCCACCGTTTATTGAAATCGCGTGCTTCGCGAATAAGAAGGAAGATTTACCGATATTAGCGCAGGTTGGAGATGTGATTCGATTTCATCGGTTGGAGGTGTCGTTTTACCGACCGAATAGTAGAAATAACCAACACTACGGAGGAGGAAGAGAGGAAGGGACGATACAGTTCGTCGCGAAAATAGGCCAGTTTACGAACGGGAACGCGTATTCGAAAACGCACTTCGTTCTGTTTAGCGGCGAACCGGCGCAGATTGTGGATGCAGATAGTGCGAAGCAGAGATCGTCCAATGATATAACGTTTACGGACGAGGATCAACAAAGGATTGAAAATTTAATCGCGTGGAAGAACACGCCGGAATGTTTGGGAATGCCAAAGATTGCGTATTTAGGGAAGTACGACAGAAGGATTCAAGATATTCAGCGAGAAAGAAATTACGATTTGCACGTGAAGATATTAGACGTTGGGTACAGAGACGGGTATCCGGAAGTGATTTTCGTTTGGGACGGTTCTGATGCGGCGCCGATGAGTTTATCGACGCCGGATTTTCCGCAGCTCGTGGACGATACGAACCAAGCGGAGGCGCTCGGGCCCATGTATTGGCTTCCAATAGATCAAGACATCAATCCAACGCAAGATGTCATCGAACGAGGCCAGGATTTCCCGCCGTCGACGAGACGAATGCTCGAAGAAATGGGAGACGCCGTATCCTACGGCTCGGCGTTTCCGGTGTACATTCGAGGCTTTGATTTTAGCGACGAGATGCCAAAGAAAGGGCAGTGGGTGAAATTAAGAAATCTTACCGCGGGTGTTCACGGAGCGCAGTTAAACGGCGCTTTCTTCGCAAATTCAAAATGGATGGTTGAAGCGAAAGGCCATCCGACGTGGTTGGACCAAGTTCAGTTTCGTCAAAAGGCTAATATCGTAGCGAATTGGGCGCCAAACGTAGGCGTGGATGCACCAAACGTTACCATGATTATGCATCCGCAAGTGAAATGGGATACGATTCGATCCGCGCTTTTAAAAGAGGCACCGAATAGACACAGATTATACGTTCGAGCGCAAAAGTTCTGGCCGGAAGACGAGAAGGAGTGGTGCGTGAAAAATCCAGTCACGAACGAATGGGAGTACGTTTTCAAAATATTAGTCGAAGACGCGACGGGCGTTTTGCGCGTGACGGTATCGCCAGAGGAAGGTAAGTACTTCTTGAGAGGGTTGCCCCCGTGCGATTTGAGCGCGAATAGGGCGACGTTGCACCAGCTGAGAACTAGAAAACATACGCTCTTGAATGGGAGCAACGGCACGGATAACTGGATCCAAATATGTGTTCGACAGTACTTACCGGCGCGCAAACGAACGCGAGGTAATGAAAAGCGAACGTGGGAGTTATTCGGTACCGCCATGGTTCGCGAAAAATTGTAAAAATACGAATAGCAAACAAGTTTTAGAAAACGAATCGGAACGAGGCGCCTCTCGCCTGTATAAAAGGACAAGTATATTACATCACACGTTTACTATTCTTATTTGAGAAAGTCTGCGACTTTTTCCAACCAACTCGTATACTCTTTCTGTTCTTTATCTATTCTCTTCTCGACGATGTAATCCGCCAACGCCGCGTTTATTCCTCTCTCTTCTAAATACGATAAAAAAGCATCCTGGACGCCTTTATCCAGGTCCTCAAAATGCGGCCCGGGATAGTTGTTGTCGTCAAACTCTTCGTCAAATAAAATACCCTCGCCTTCTGCATCATCATCACCACCACCGGTTCCTCCTTCTCCTCCTCCTCCTTCGTTCCATTCGAAACCTTCGTATTGAACGTGTTGAATCTCAATCAACTCGCCATCCGTGACGCAAAAAAATTCCAACTGTTTCCCGCTTCCAGTCTTCGAAACAGTCACAGAAAACTCCTCCTCGATATCCTCGTCGCCTAAACCTTCGTCGATGACATCGTCCACGCCGTTATCGTCGTCTCGTCCGTACTCCGTTTCCATCGGATCGTCCGAGGCGGAAAAGTGCACCAAAATCTCCTCGTCTTCGCCAAATTCCTTGGACAAGTACACGTCGCAATCCCCTTCTCTTTCGCTCAGCGTCCACCCATCCGGTGGTCCACCTTTCGCCGTTTCCGACTGTTCGTACGATTCTGCCTCGTGTTTAATCTCCGCTCTCAAAATCGCCGACAATCGCGCGCTCTCAGACGAAGAAGACAAAGAAGAGGTGGTCGTTACGACGCCTTCACTTTCCTCGGACGACGACGACGAACCAGCATCCGCACTGAACGATCTCCTTCCTAAAAATCTTCCTCTTCCGCCAATACTAACACCACCACGCTCCTCTCCTCTTCTTTGATTCTTCCGTAATTGGTATTGTTTCGCGTCGTCGTCGTTTCCCTTTTCCTTGAAACTCGCGGAAGAAGAAGTTTTACAAGAAGAAGAAGAAGAAGAAGAAAAAGTACTCCTCTGATGCGCCGGCAAAAATGCAAAATTCCCAAAACGCCGATGATGATGATTTTGAAGAAGAAGCGCTGTTGTTGTTCTCGCAAAACCACCGCTGAGACTATTAGTAGTATTCGCAAACGCTGCTGCTCCCACGCATCGAGCAGCCGCCGAACACGACGTCGTCGTCGTCTTTTTAGAAGGAGAAGACAATCTCAGCAATCTCGCAGCAAACATATTTGATTTTAGTTAAAAGAGAGAGAAAAGAGTGAAGAGAATTTTCCGATCAAAAAGGAGGCAAACGAAAAGAGGAAAAAAGAACAAAAAAAGCGAAGAAAAAGACACGAGTGCTTTTATTTTTCATCAAGTTCGTTAGTAGTTGTGTGTGACTCTTCTTTTTTCTCTTCTGCTTGTAGAGACGAGGAGAACGAGAACGAGAACGAGAACGAGAACGATGACGACGACGAGAGCAGCAGCGGCGGCGTTATTTTGTGCCAACACTAGGAATAGGAGCAGTAAAAGCGGTGTGAAAAGCTTTTTGTTTTTTGGGGGAAAGAAGAGGAGCAGCTTTTGCGGGAAACATCATCACTCTCGTTTTCGATATCTTTCAAAATCTTCGTATTCTTCTCTCGGGACGGAGGAAGGATGGATGCGAGGTAAACGACGCAAGGACAACAACAACGACGAGAACAATAATTCGTCGTCGTCCTTAGATGCAATCGTAGTCGTAGCCGGTGGATTTACTCCAGATAATTTGTGGCTTCCCGAGTGGGTCCTGGAGCGTTTGGACTATTGCGCAGAGGCGCATAAAAAAGCGAACGAGAAAGCGTACATATGCATAGCCGGATCGGCGACGCCGCATAAACCACCTCCGTTACAAAAAGGAGGATTTATTTATCACGAATCGACGATGATGGCAGAATATTTAATCGATACGCACGACGTCCATCCCGGGAAGATTTTGAAGGATACGTCGAGCATGGATACCATCGGTAACGCGTATTTTACCAGGTACGTGCACGCTATTCCGAGGGGGTGGAAAAACGTAGAGGTGGTGACGTCTAAGTTTCACATGCGACGAGTGAAAGCGGCGTTTGAGTGGGTGTGGGGGATGCCTTTAGAAGGGAATGGTGATGAGGACACGCAAATCCGATTCGTTTCGACGAGAGATTCGGGATTGTCCAAGGAAACTTTAATAGCCAGAGAGGAGAGGGAAATCGAATCCGAGAAGCAGTTGAGAGAAAATGCGAAAATGTACGACACGCCGGATAAATTCGCCGAGTGGATGTTTACGACGCACAAGTGTTACGCGGTCACGCGTCAGCACGAGATTGGAGATTTTGAGGCGGTTAAGAAGGAGCTCGGCTCAAACGCGGAAAAGTTAGGATATTAGTGGAAGTTGTAGCAAAAAATTGTACTTTAATGACGTTGTGTTTGTTTTATTGATATTACTTTTACAATTTGCCTTCGCCCGCCATGAGTTTGTCTAGAATCGAATTCATTTCCTTCTGCTCGTTCCTAGCTTCCATTTTTCCAAGCACTGTCATGACTTCGTCGCGCGTGAATCCCATGGACGCGAATTCGCCGACTATGACGTCCAAAGGGATGTCTTCGTTTTGGACTTGAGGCGGCGACGGAGGCGGAGGAGATGGATACGAGCTCGCGAGAACTTGGGGAGGAGGAGGAGGAGATGGATGATACGTTCCGTACGGATCGTGCTGCACGTGTGAAGGCGGAGGTGGATGGCCGTGGTGTGGAGGTGGCGATGAAGGACCGCCGTGATGCGGCGGCGGAGGCGACCGATGAGGATGAGGATGAAGATGATGGTCGATGCCCGGGTAATGGGCGGCGGACTCCCCCGAGGGAGACCCGCTTCTCTCGTGCGGAGGAGGAGGAGGATGCGGATGCGGAGGACCGCCTCTTCCTCCTCTCGCGAATGACGGCGGACCGTAAGGATCCTGGTGGTGCTGATGATGCGCGTGAGGAGGAGGAGGATGGTGCGGAGGGGGATTATGCGGAGGATAATGCGGAGGATGATGCGCGCCTTCAGGCGTCGGCGGTCTTCTACTTCGCCCGCTCCCTGCTCTGAGAACGATATTCTCTTTAATCTCCTCTTCAATCTTCTCTTCTTCTTCTTCCTCTTCTTCCTCCTCTTCTGACGAATCAACTACCGCGAACAAATTCGCGCTCGTTATCGGTTCTTTCCCGTTTTCTTTCCTCGCTTGTCCGACGATGAATCCGTGCAGAGCGTTTTCCACCCGCGCGACTTCCTTCGCATTTCTCAACGCAACTAACTCTAACGCCTCCAAGCGTTCGAGAATTTTGCCTAAAGTTGTCAAGATGACTTTCGTTTCCGTGCTGAAAGACTCGATGGTTGCGTTTACTTTCGCATCATCATCACCATCGTTCTTCTTCTTCTTTTGATCCTCATCCGTTTTTGTGGACGACGGGGCTTTCGATTCGGGGATGCCCTTTACTCCGTCGTTCATCGTCATCGTTTTCTTCTCCTCTTCTCCAAACGACGTAAACGACGACGGTTTCATCATCATCGAATTCATCATCGCCTCGGTAGTGGTTTTTTTCCCTGAATTCAGCGCGTTTTTCTCCACGCCGATTTTGAAATCGAACGGGTCGTCGTCCTCCATTCTTATATTCTTCTTTTAAGGAGATCTTTTTCTTCTTCTTTTACGACAAAAGGACGGGCGAGAGGATGAGAGAGAAGACGAGAGTTTTCGTATTCTTTGAGTCGTGGGAACGACGAAGAATGTTTTTTTTTGAGGTGCCTTTGATTTTTGCGAAAAGAAACAGACCAAAACAATAATCACAAGCGACATGATACTATTATTACTCTCGTATACAAATACACTATTACATTCTTTGCCCTTACGTTTCGATGGACCCCCACTCGTTCTCTTTGGTTCTCGTGCAATCGACGTACCTCGTATCGTTTCTCGCCGCGGCTTCGACCGCTCTCAATTCCATCGCTCTCTTCTCCCTGAGGACAGCGGCTTCGCCTTTGAGCGTCGTCGCGGCTACGGAGGAGAGAAGACTGGCTAATCCGGAAACTTGGAAGGCGACGCGGTAGGTTCCGAACGCATCGAATAAGATCCCGCTGACGTACGGACCGAAGAAACCGGCGACGCAAAAACCGGTGAAGATGCGACCGTAGGCTCGGGCAAAGTCACCGTCGCCGGCGACCCGTCGGACTTCGCAAGGCACGGCGGTTTGTAAAATGCCGTAAGATAATCCAGTCGCGAGTAACGCGAATCGAATTGCCGAGAGTGGCATGATGACAGAGCCGATGATGGCACTACTGGTGCTGCTCGCCCAAAACATAGCTGCGGCGGTGATTAACGGAGCGAATATTAAAACCGATTTTGCTTTGAAGCGATCGCAAAGTGACCCTCCTATGATTCTTCCGGCAGTTGTCGCCAAAGAGACGTACATGACGCCAGCGGCAACGTTCGCGGAAACGGTGGCGTCCCCTCTAGACAGTAACAACACCGCAGCTTGCGAAATGACTGAGATTCCTGCAAAACATCCCAGGGTGTTTACGAACCACATCTTGATCGTGTGCGGACGCAAATCGGTCAATCTTCGCAAGGTTTCTAAATCCGTCACCGCCAACTTATTTCTTCGTCGTAAGCCGAGAGGAATATCTATGGATGCTTTGTGAAAACACAGCGACGCTACGGTACCTAAAACGGCAATCGCGTAAGACAAGTTCCTCAACGCAACGTCCGGGCCGTAAAAATCCAGCTTCTTTTCAATCAACGGCGCGTACACGAAAGCGCCAAAGGCTCTCGCCGAGGTGACTAGTCCAGTCCCTAACCCTTGTCCAAACGGTGCAAACGAGGACATTTGCTGCGATAACCCGTACCCGAGACCACACGCGATGCCAAATAGACCGGCAAACCCGATATATAAAGGAAAAATCGACATCGCGGTCGAACAAAACGACGCCATGAACACGCCACTCGTCGCCAATATAGTCGCTAAAATACACATCGTTCTCGGCCGAATCCTCGATATCAACGAGGGCACTATGAACGACAGAGACAGCGTAAAAAACAACGTCGCCAACGAAAATATCGCCGACAACTGCGCCCTCCCGACATTCAACGAGAACTCTAAAGGCACCAAAAACAACGACCAACAGTAAAACGCGCCCAAGGATATTTGCAATATCAGCGCGCCAAAGTACCCGAACCGTTTCCTCTTTCTCTCCTCTTCTCTTTTCTTCTCGTCCCCGTTTTCCTCCTCCTCTTCCTCCTCGCTTTCTTCATCGAACGATCGGTCCCAAATTCCAGACATAAACCGCAGAGGTTCCGGTAATCGTTTCTTCGTAAAAATTTTTCCTCCTCTGCTCATTAAAACGCCTTGCGTCCGGTGTTGTCCTTTTTTCGTTTTGTTCTTCATCACCTCTCTTTTGCTGCTTTTTCCTCCTCTGTTTTTGTTGTTGTTCTGTTGTGTATTCCCAACTCCTCCTCCTCTGCTTCCTCCTCCTCTGCTTCCTCCTCTGCTTCCTCCTCCTCCTCCTGCGCCATCGATGGACGACGCCGACACCGGGGCGTGTTGTTGTCGTCGCTTTCCTCTAAAAGTTCCTCTTTCTAATGCGTTCGAAGAAATACTCATCCACCCTCTCGTCGTCGCGTTTAATAAATTGCTCTCTCCTTTCCCGTTTGCGCTTCTTGCCGCCGTCGTCGTCGACGCTTTTTCGTTTAAACTTTTTTTCCACGACCGATGATAACGACGACGACGACGAGAAGACGTAGAAGACGCGCAAGACGCACAAGACGTGGACGCAAAAACAACGCGAGAAGATGTTCGAACAGTAGCAGCACTACCGGCGCTGTTGCCAATCGTCGTCATCACCGCGCGTCCTCCTCCAAAAGGCCGGGATGGTGGGTTAAGAAGCAACATATCTGCTCTTTTTGTGTTGCGTGAAAACACAAAAAAAGCGAAGCCGTCGAAAAATGGTGATCCCTAAACCCTCTTTCTTCTCTCTGCGTTCTCTTATCAATTGCACGCCCTTTTTTGCATCATCATCATCAAAGAGAGAGAGAGAGCGACGAGAGCTATTTGTTGTCGCATAAACACGCGCGCAAACACACCCTCCTCTTCTCAAACTCCCTGGCTGCTCTCCCTTTTTCCTTCAATTTGAAGAGACAACAGAAGATTGAAAATCGATATCCGATCTTTGTGAATTGCTGAATTTTGTGTTTTTGTTAACCTCAATTGAGTTTTAGAGGCGAGCGCTTTTCTCCCTTTTGTCTTCCACCCAGAAAAAAAAAGGGCAGCAGACGTTCGATATAGTATAATTCGACGTGCCTCTCGGCGGCGCTGGGGGAACCCATCACCCTCGGTTGAGCGCGAGACACACGGACACACACACAGACACAGAGAGAGAGAGAGAGGAAGCGATTTATGGCTGCTTCGATGAGGTCCGGGAGAAGTACCACCCAAAGTTCTGCTGGCGGTGGGGGGCCTAGGAATACGACCACAGAGGACGAGGAGGAGAGAAAAAAGAAGGTGAATATCGCGGAACCGACGCCTTGGATTAAACGAAAGGTGGAATATTTTGGTCCGTTTCGATTAAACATTAAACAGTTTCTGAAACTCGCGACGCCAGACGCGCGAGCGACGGAAGATGGGATTTGGGGGTACACTCTCGTGTTGAGGACGCCTTCGACTTCGAAAGACCAACCGGCGCACGAGACAGTTCTGCGGATATATGAAGAGTCCACAGAAGTCGAAGAAGACGAAGAATGCATACACTGCGATTGCTGTAAATGTATCGGGTGGCATCATCACCCGGTGAACAAAAAACAGTGGCACTTCATCGTCCACACGGATTTTAAAACGAGAGGAAAACCAGAGTTGGCCGGGAAAAGAGTCTGTCAGTTGTGTTGCTGCGCCGTGCCGAAAGGTGAAAGAGTGTGTACGGTGTGTGGAGAAATCGATAAAGAATGTTCGATTGTCGATCATCAGACGCATTTGTTGCACGGATTACTTCACGGAAATGGGTGTGGACACTTAAAACGTATCAACGGACGAGAGGCGGGATCGATGGTGTTGAGCGGATCGCAATTGATGGGTTTGTGGGAGAATATTTGCTACACGTTGAGAGCGAGAGAGGTTTCCGTGGAGGACGTTTCGCAGAAATACGGAGTTGAGTATCGATTGTTGAACCCCGCGAGTAGTGGGAACACGTGGTACGGGACGTACGGGTACGTGTTTGGTAAAGGTAGCTTTGGAAATACGGTGACTTCGCATAAACGAGCAGGTGCTGATTTTCGAACGTTCCCGTTGAAAAACTTAAGAAGCGATTTTGTCATGACTGGAGGCGAGGACGATCCAATGGTGCACTTAATCGATAAATACGTCAATATTCTTACGCTCGAAGCAGAAAAGAAGACGGGCGACGAGGATGAGGAGCAAGAAGATGATGAACTCGAGATTCCAAAAACTTTAGGCGATTTAGTCAAAGCTTTGCTCCGATTGCAAAGAAATATTCGCAGAGAAGTAAAAGAAGGCATCAGGCCGTTCGAAACGTTAGCAACGCACGGCGTAGGCGCCGTGTTGGCCGGAATTTCAGATGTTGCCGAGAATAGACCTCAAACGAACCAAACGACTCCCCGGCGTCACTCTTCTCATCATCATCATCATCATCATCATCAACAAGAAACAAAAAATGGAGCAGGGGGCGGGGCGAGATCCAACAAGAAACGCGCTTATCCGGAAATTAAGAACGAGGAAGAGTTCATAGAAGTAGCAGTAAAAGAAGAAGAAGAAGAAGCAGAAGAAGAAGAAATTAAACGAGAGGAAACGGTGCACCACGACTCGGTCTTTGCTTCGGCGGCGAAGAAACTAAAAATGGCTGGAACCGGTCTAGCTTCTGCGTTTGCGCGAACGCTCAGATCACCAACTTCAATAGTACAGCATAACGGTCACCAAGAGCAACAGAAACAACAAATGCCTATGGTCAAGCAAGCACCTCTTCCAACCGAACCAATGGTCGAGTGGAAACGAGGTCGCTCGAGTAATCCGAATCCGGCGGCGCAGACGAGATGGACGCTCGCTCGCGTCAATGTCGCGGCGAATGCATGCGTGATGGTTTTGGCGGATAATAAAGGCTTCTGGTTAGGTAGACAAGACGTTCGAAACCTTGCGCGTCTGAAAGGTGTTGGAGATACGGGACTTTTGGATCACGTCTTAAAGACGATTGCGGATCATCCTGTCATTATGGACGGTAAAAACGGAGCGAAGGATGCAAGAGCGAAAGTGCGAAGACGGAATAACCCGATAAATTCTCAGTTAGAGTATCAGTTGGAGATGCCGAACTCGACGATATCGCCAAATTCGCCTACTTATACGGCTCCGCTCGACTTTATGAACCCATACGCGAACGCGCCAGTTGAACCAGTTGTGGTAGGGAAATCTCCATTGAATAACATTCGCGTACTGCGCAACGGAACGACGTCAAGAGGAGCGACTCGCCAACAACCAGTAAGAAATCAAAGAGAAACGCGTTCTGCAACGGCAGTGTTAGCGCCTCCGTCTTCGATGAAAGTGGAACGAAAAAGTCAACAAAAACTGCCGACGATAGCTCCGGTGACGCCACAAATTCGTTCGAATCCAAACGCGAAAGCCATCTCAGAGCTTACTGCGTACGACGTCGATAAGGATTTGAGAGCGGTTTATCGAGACTGTCTGGAAAGCTACAAACCAGCACGAGTTCAGATCGGGAATAAGATTAGAGTTACGTGTAAAGGTGCACATCTCACAAATGCAGCTCGAGTATTGTTGGATACGAAACAATTTGTCAAAACATACATAGATATCGACGACTTGTTGCACTTGAGCGTGCCTGCGAATGTCAAAAATCTTAAACCGACTCGCGTACTCGTTACTGCGATCATCGATAGATCAAATTCAGGACCAAAAGTCTCTGGTTTAGGTGGTGCAATTATGGGTAAGAATCGGCGGAAGCTTGGCGTCGAGTCTAAGCCACCGCCAGAGATTGTTCTGCTTCCGGTTCCGTGCACGTTGGGCGAGTTGAAAAAAGAAGCGACGAAAGCGTTTGCGGATTTATACGTTATCCTCTCAAAATTCAAAGTCACCGCGATTAAAGGGTACGAAAACCTTCCAGACTCGACGAGATTGAACAAGAATTCGTTGCAGTACGCGCACGCCGAAGTTATGGGTGAAGGCGCGGACTTAGAGAGCGAATACCGTTACCAAGGCGGACTCGATCAGTGGGTCGTGAACTGCCATTGTGGAACGAACGACGACGATGGGGAGCGAATGATTGCGTGCGACCGGTGCGAGATTTGGATGCACACGAGATGCGTGGGCATTGAAGATGAAGCGAAGACGCCGAAACGATTCACGTGTCACGAATGCGAAGGGATTTCGATCGAAGACTTTTTAGAAGCGAGGAAGCCAAAAGTCAAAGCTGGACGACCGGCGCCAAAAGCTAGAGGATAGTTGTATAATTTCGAAACACAAAAAATGTAATTTGTATTCTTTCTTAAAACGCTCGCTTTACTAATTGATTTCACTCTCATTCTTTCTCTTTTATAGATGTTAATTACTCGTTCCAGCGACCCTTTTGCTGCTCTTCCGTCGGCCCTTGTTGCGCCTTTGCGAAACTTGTCGGCAACATCGCAAACTTTTGCATCTTTGGTACGTACGCTCTTTGCGTGAAGTTGTCGTATCCGTTCGCCTCGATGGCATCTAAAATATCTCTGTATACGTCCAGCGCGGACCATACCGGCCATCTCGCGTCTTTATTCAAACAGTTTACGCCGGCTTCCGCGGAAGCAAAGCACTCTCGCGCCCTCGCGATTTGAAACTTCATAAACTTCACCCAGCGTTCGTCCACTTTCCCGTTTTGTACCAATCCCGTCAACACTTCACCTTCGGTGATGCCAAACTTAGCCAAATCTTCCAAGGGAACGTAAATGCGATTACGCTCTCTCGCATCTTCTCCAACATCTCTGAGAATGTTCGTCAACTGGTTCGCTAATCCCAACGATAACGCCGCTTTATACACCGACTGTAAGTCGCCTTTATAGTTTTCATCCACGCCCATAATCGGCATGGACATCAAGCCAACAGTACCAGCCACGCGATAGCAATACTCGTACAACTCATCGAACGTTTCGTACCGTGGTTTTACCAAATCCATTCTCATACCATCAACCATATCTCGAAACGGTTGGATATCAACCGGAAACTTACTCACGGTATCCGCCAACGTCGCATCGATAACGTCCATCGGTTTCCCGGCAAAAATATTCTCCAAGCGCTCCTCCCATCTATCCAAAGCCTCTGGCGTAATGTGCGACGCGTTCGGCCCGTCTACTAACTCGTCCGTACGTCTGCACCAGACGTAAATCGCCCAAATTGCCCGTTGTTTCTCCGGCGTCATCAATTTTGTTCCTAGATAAAACGTCTTCGCGTACTCTGCGGTGACTTCTCGGCAACGCTCAAACGCTGGATCTAATATAGACGGCACGACGTTCACTTTCGGAGCCAACTGGCCGCTCTCCTGTCTTTTCACGCACGCTTCTAAGGCGAATAGTTCAACCTCTTTCCCATTCGATCGAACGACATCTTCCGGTCGTCTTTGGAACGTTTGTTCTTGTTGCGATGGCTCAGCCACGGCGTCGCGCGTCGTTGAAGCCTTCCCTCCTCTGCCTCGCGATCTCGGAAATGGCATCGCGATTGTCTTTCTCGACGATGAAGAAGTACTCGCTTGAGTAAAATTGACCGTCGACGACGTTCGCGTCATCCCTTGTTGAAGACAAACGCCGTGCATTTTTGTTTTCTATCTAAGCGTACGCCTAAGTGTGACTCGTTAAAGCGTTGCTTTAAAAGTGGTATAATCAATCCGAACGGAAAGATGAAGCGCGCGCTTAAACAACAACGATCAAAAGTGTGTACGAATCGATATCGAAGACGTGTATTTGCGACAAATATATTCTCTGCGATGCAAATGTGTGCTCGACAATCGATGAATCAGATCGCGACGAGTAAGTAGTGCACACGTTCCCGTTAGCGCGTGGAAAAATTTTTTGTGGAGTAAAAGCGGCCGTCTCGAGGCGTAAAAAGAAGATAAAGCTCAGCAGTTAGCGGTTAGAAATCGCTTCTCGCTTCGCTTCGCCTCGAGAAAAAAAAACAAAAAACTGGTGTGTGGATAAACAACAATAATAACAAAGGGAGGAGGAAGATGATAATAATAATAATAATTTAAATAATACATGTTTATGCGGCTGCTATATTCGTCGATACGTTTTGAGGAGCGTGTTTTCACTCTCCAATACTTCTCGTCCTTGGCGTGCGACTTAAAGCTCTTTTGTCACGGTCAGGATGGCATTTTTACGCCGACGGTTCGTTTCGGTCGGTGACTAAAATCAAGTGATAGCCAAATTGCGTCTTCACCGGACCTTGCAATTCCATCAAAGGCGCTTCAAACACCACCGTATCGAATTCTTTAACCATTTGACCGGGCTTAAACTCCCCGAGATCCCCGCCTTTAGATTTTGAAGGGCACGTGGAGTACGCGGACGCCTCTTTCGCGAACCGGTCCAGTAACGTGCTTTGAGGCCCTTCCAACAAACGCTCTTTCAACGAGACCGCTAAGGACTCATCCGCGACTAAAATATGCGAGGCAGAGGCTCTGGGTCCGGGTAATACGAACGAGCCAAAAGATTTGAAGAGGGAGACGCCGATAGCTGCCACAGTCAGTCCAATAACAGAATACGTCGCCAACGCGCTCGCCGCTTCGGCAACTTCAGCGATCATTTCTGGGTTACTACTCTGCGCAGTTGCCGCGTGCGCGTCCAAGCACGTGATGAACGACGCCGCTAATGAACCAATTTTCACACCGGCATTTTTCAACGACGAGGAGGAGAACGAGGAGGAAGTTGACGTTGATGATGAGGCTGGTGCGTACTCAACTTCTACAGATGATTCTTTCGCGAATGCAAAGACGGGGCCAACTCGTCGTCTCCACGCGTGGTTGTTCTTATTCTTCTTCGCCTTAAAGATGCTACTGATGATCTTCTTTCGCTGCTTTTGCGCGCTCGTCGTCGTCGTTTGGGTGTGCGAGGAGAGTAATACTAAACCAGATGAAGTTGACATATTCTTCGTAGCAGTAGAGAGAAGAGAGATATGAATAAAAATGAGGGGAAGAAGATACGGAGGAGACAGAGGAGAGAAAGAGGAGAAAAAGAGGAGAAAAAAATACACGGACGAAGAGTGATTAAAGTATTAGTATTATATTTTATTCGCATCATTGTTTTAAGTCATCGTTGTCGTGGCGAGAAGGACGAGGACGGAAACGACGCAGGAGACGAGCACTCGGCGCGTCGAAGAAGAACTCGCAGACGACGACGGCGACGAGAGTTTTTCCTCCTCTTCTTTTCCTCCTTCTTCTGAAGAAGGAGGTCCGTTTGTTTTCGCAACAACTGAAGCGTCGTCTTGTTGGTCGTCACCACCACCGTCGTCGGGCGAGGAGGAAGATGAAGGCGATAACGAAGGCATCGTTTCGTTTCGTAACCATTCCGTGGGTAATCCTGGAAATGGAGGCGGGAACGTGACGTTATTCAGAATGTCTGTGGCCAAGTTGCCGGAGGTAAAATCGCAGCTTTGAAGCGCAATGAAAGCGAGCAGTGTTGCTCCGTTTTCTAACAATTGTGGAAGATTTTCCAATAAACATCGCTCGATGGGCAGCGCGTTGATTTCCTCGACGGAGTAGCCGCCGTCGACTATTTTCTGTACGATGGTTAACGGGCAACTGGTGCAGAGATTTCGGTCGTTCGGATCGCTGCAAGTTTCGTTGATGCCTGTGAAATCGAGGCGCTCGATATCGAGCGGGCACGCCTGTAGCAACGTTTGCGCCTTCGCTCCTCTCGTGAAAGATGCGATGGAGAAATAGAAGAAGAAGCCAAGTTGCAATAATAGTCGCATTGTAATTGTATGTATTCTAGCGTGAACGAAATGGTGTGTACTGTACGCTTTACTCTCTACTCTCTCCTTCCCTTTTTTATTTTTTGATCTCTCGTATTCTCGAACCCAAATCCAGCCTCGAAACGCTCATTGAAATCGGCGATACATGAATATCGCAGAAGCCATGTAGACTCCAATTACGATGCACAAAGCGACCAAATCTCTTCCAATATTTGCTGGATCTACTCCTACGACGTTTAGATATGTTTGCCCGCTCACAGTCACGGCGACGTCTGTCCCATCGAAGTCGGCATCGAACACGTATTTCCCGTCGTTCATTTCGCTTGCTAGCATTCCGCCCCACGCGTAGAAAAAAGCTGAAAACCAACGAATCCATCTACAAAATCCTGGCAAGGTGGGAATATTTATGAGGAACCCGCCGAAAAGACTTGAAAGCAGAATGCAAACTATTCCAACCAGCGTTGCGATCGCCGTGGATGCGCAGAGCGTCTGGATAAAACTCATTAATGCCGTAGATGTCGCTGAAAATAACAACGCGAAACTCAAAAAGACAAAGAAGGCGCCAGGATCCACGCGTAAGCCCATCAGCCAGTAGTAACTTATTGAAGTTAGAACGACCGACGTCCAACGCAAAACGACTATCTCAACGATCATCTTTGAAAGATAGTACGTTTCGGCTCTGTAGTACCCCGCTCTTTTCTCTCGCAGGAAGACGTTTCTCGACGAGAGAAAGGCATCGCAACACGATACGCTCGAAAGAGCGAAAAAAAAGAGGACGAAAAATATGCTGCCCATCCGATTTTGGAAGCCGCGAAGATTCTTTTGCACGTCCAAATAGAGCAAGCCGATGAGAATTCCAACCAAAATAGCGGTGACCGAGTCCGTAATGAAGCGAGAGATGTTCCGTTTCACCTCTAAAAACTCTCGCCAACAGAGGACGGATAGCTCCGTCACGAACGAGCGCTCGCTTTTTTCGTAAAAGTCGTGCGAGGATTGATTATCAACGACAAAAAGAGTTTCGTTGGTTTCCGATGAGCTGCTGTCTTGTTCTGTGTCTCCTTTTCCTTGAAATTCTGTTGTTTTGAGAAGAAGTTGTTTGGACATTCTTTCGTCGCTCGCTATTTCCAACAACCACTCCGGTAACGAAAAAGTTTTTGGACACGGCATTTGTAAGGACTCTAATAAATCGAGAGAAACAGAGCCAAAATGTAAACGATCACCAGTCGAAGAAAGTAACAAAACAGTATCAATTTGTTCGCAAAGAGATCTCGCCGATGGTGCGTGGATAGTACATAATACGGCACGTCCACGAGAAGCGATACTTTTTAGCAGTTCCAATATCGTATCTGCAGTTTTCGAATCGAGGCCAGACGTCGGCTCATCTAGGATGAGTAAGTCGCTATCAATAACCATCTCCATCGCGATGGATAGCCTTTTTCGCTGACCGCCGCTTAAATCAGATACACGAGTATTTCGCACGTCGACAAGGCAGAGTTCGTCAAGAAGTGCGTTTACTTTATTCTCCTTCGTTTGTTTTGAAACATACCACGGAAGGCGCAAAGAAGCTGCGTATAAAATTGATTCGCTCGTCGTCAAGAATTTGAGCAGGTAATCGGAATGTTGCGGCACGTAGCCAATTCTATTTTTACCGGCAAAGTGAGCGTTTCCAGAGAGATTAATTTTGTTCAAATCGATGTCGACGTGGAAACCAGTGGCAGAAATTAAAGATTTCACCAAAGTGGTCTTTCCAGATCCAGAAGGTCCCATAACTGCACACACAGATCCCTCACAAACTATCCCGGATATACCACTTATTATGGTTCGTCGGGCGGCAGATATTTTTGCTCCTCCTCCTCCTCCTCCTCCACCACCACCTCTGTTGGTTTTCAATTGACAAGTAATGTTTCGAAACGATAGAATTTCGCGAACTGGTCGCGCAGCAACTGGCACGTTTCTCTCTGCATCGTGATTTCTTTGCACATACAGGGCGTTGAGCTTCTGTCTTTTCTTGTCTCGATGTAGCGCGAACAGAATAATTCCAGCAAAGCAAACGACAATAACGGCCATCGATACAGACAGGCCGACGATATCAACACCCTTTTTCTTCTTCTTTTCTGTCGCATCTACCGCGTCTCCTTTCTCAACGACGGGCGCAAAGGCACTTTGAACCGCCCTTCCAATATCTCCCTCTTCTTCGGGAAAAGTAACGTTCTCGTACATGGAGGCGTCTCGCGGGCAGGCTGAAACTTTCAAAAACGAATCGATCGTCGCTCCGTTTGCCAACAACGTCGACAGATTCTCCGTCGCGCACGTATCTAATGGCAACGCGTTCAATTCTTCCCTCGTGTACCCCGCGTCTACGATCGCTTGACCGAGAAACGCGATGCATTTCGCGCACAACTCTGCGATGGAAGTTTAAACATGTAAGAAAAGAGATATAAAAAAAGTACCCGGATCGTCGGCGTTACAAGCGTTTCCTAACCCGCTCAGATCGATTTTCGCAATGTCCAGAGGACATTTTCCCTCCTCTTCTTGCGCGTTTGAACACGATGGAAGAAGAAGGAAAGAAACGAGGAGGAGGAATAAGTAGAAGAGGAAGAGAAGACGATGCGACTGTCGTCGTCTCAACGTCATCGGTCGCGTGTTTTTGTTTGAAGAAAAGGTCTGTTTTTTTTTCTCTTGATTTCTTTCGCGTATTTTGTGGTGGTCTCTCTTGATCTCGAGTCATCGAAAAAGAGCAGATCAATTTCTTCTTCAAAATCATAATCGTGTGCGCGTGCATTGGACACACACACACAAACACAAACACACACACATCTCTCGCGCTCTTTTCGGTAAAAGAATTCATTCATTCGCATCTTCGAGAAACGTGAGAAGAATAATGACCACCAACGAAGGAGACGTGGACGACGGCGGGTTAGCTGAAGCTGCAGCAGCCGCCGCACCGACGAATCAACAAAATCGAGAAGACGATTCCCAACAACCAAATTCGAACGAAGACCACGGCGGCAGACAAGAAGAAAAGAAAGGTCCGCCGGATATTTCCAATTTGCACTCGGTGAAAATCGATAACTTATCGTTTGATCTGACCCAAGAGGAAATTACGGACATGTTTGCGTCGTACGGCGAGATTGGAGATGTGTATGTGCCCAGAAACCATCACACCCAACGAATGCGTGGGTTTGCTTTTGTTCGATATGTGGAAAAACAATCCGCGGACGCGGCTATTGACGCGATGCACGAGAAAGAGATTGCAGGAAGAATTATTCGCGTTGGGATGGCAGAAGAGAAGAAACCAGATACGAGAGGGCCGTATCACTCCAGAGATAGGGGAGGATACCATCGCGGCGGCGGCGACCGAGGAGGTGGATATAGAAGAGACGACTATAATCGAGGAGGCGGGTATAGGAGAGACGACTATAATCGAGGAGGAGGAGGAGGAGGAGACCGGTATCATGATCGAAGGAACGACAGTGGCCACGACAGACGAGATGGAGGATATTCTCGCGGAGGAGGGAGAGATTACGATGACCGCCGAGGCGGGTATGGGGGCCGGTATGAAGACCGACGAGCTGGAGCGGGTTACGACGATAGACGAGCTGGAGCAGGTCATGACGATCGAAGAAGATACGACGATAAAAGAGGCTACGATGATAAAAGACGCTATGATGATAGAAGAGGCTACGACGATAGAAGAAGTTCCTACCCCGAAGATAGAAGGGGAGGAGACGGCGGGAACAGATACGAAGACCGACGAGCTCCTCAGTAAAAAAAAAGAGAGAACTCGGTATCCAACTTGAAAATTCAACACAAATCTACTATTAATACTACTTTTATTACACACGGCTACATGTAATTCATCTTGCTATTTTCGCTCATACTATTACTATTTTCCAAACTTTTTCATCAAATCTTGGATGGAGGCTTCCTCTTTCTGTGGCACCGTGGGAGGCGCGTTTGTTGTAATATTTGTTCCGGAAGGAAAAGCGCTTTGCTTCTTCTTCTTTTTTTTGTTACTCATTGTCGGTCTCGGGACGTTAACAGCTCCCGCGCTCATCTCACTTCCGACATTGGCTTTCTTCGTAACTTTAACGCCATGACTTGGGGCAACCATGCGCGTCGGACCGGCTTGGATTGTCAACATGCCGTCTTCGTCTTCGACCACTTTGCCTTTAAAGTTGTTTTTCAAAATTTGGACTGAGTCTCCTATTTGAGCGAGTTTACTTGGCTCGTTATCCCAGACGTCGTAATCTTCACCAGAAACTCTTCTGCTGCCATCGCTCGAAGAAGCATTACTTTTGCCGTTTCCTAGGAGAGCGTCGAATTCTCGAGCGGCTCTCGAAGGCGAAGTGGGCTTCTTTTTCACTCCAGCGAAAGTTTGAGTAGAGCTCGTCTTCACCGACGAAGTAGAAGATGACGACTTCTCCAGCTCGTTCAATTTAGCTTCCGCGACAATAAATCCTGCAGCGACCGTTACGATTTCGCCAGAAACTTTCGTCACCTTCCCGGCTAAACCGCTCGCTTTCAAAATGACTTGGTCTCCAACCGCGGGCATTTCAGTACACTCTTGATGAGTTTTTTCTGCGCCTGCTTCTCCATTCGTGGCGGCTGCTTTGCGCTCTTTAGCTAAACGAATTTCACGCTCTCGATCTGATTCTCCGGCGGCACTTTTCGCAATCATCGACTTTTTCGTATTCGCCGAAAGTTCTTGTCGTTTCAATCGCTCTTCGCCTTGGATGCGAATTTTAGCCTCCCTCGAGATTCTTACGATGGTTGTCGCCTGCTTCATCGCTACGTCCTCCTTCACTCGTAAGACCTTTTGCTCAGCGTTTCGTGCTTGCGGGATGCGCTTTTCTACATCTTTCAGCATTTGCATAGCTTTTGCAACGGCTTTATCTGCATCTTTTCGCGCGCCTTCGAGTTCTGCGATGACATCGTCCAGCGTTGCGAAACTTTGTCCCATGACCTCCTTCGCCGAGTTGATGACATCTTCGTCTAACTTGTTTCTCTGCGCAATCTGTAAAGCTCTTGAACGACCAGGAACAGACCATAAGAGCCTATACGTTGGACGTAATTCAGCTTCATCGAATTCTACCGCGGCATTCTCAAAAGCACCGGAATCTTTGTGTTCGTACTTCAACGCTTTCAAACTGCCTTGATGGGTAGTCGCAAACGCCAATGAAACGCCGAGTCGACGAGGAAGTAATCCCGCCAAAGCTTTTAAGAACGCGCGAGCTATCGCAGCACCTTCTAAAGGCGATGTGCCTGTCCCGACCTCGTCGATCAAAACTAAAGATTGAGGGGTAGCACGCTTCAAAATAGCTTTCTGCGTCGTCAAGCGCGCTGAGAATGTACTCAAATTCGTGAGTAAATCTTGGTCGTCTCCAATGTCGCATAAAACGTAGTCAAACCAAGGCAAGTGCGCTCTTTCCGCGGGTACAAACATACCAGCTCTTGCCATTAATGCACTCAATCCGAGAGCTTTCATCGCCGCCGTTTTACCACCCGTATTCGGACCAGTAATGACGACGCATTTTGTTCTCGCCTCCACGAAAACGTCCACCGGCACCGGTCCTTTCACCCTGAAAGGATTCGAGTCGCTTGAGTTTTCGTTTTTGCCGTCGTAAAGCCAATCAAAGTTGTCGTCGAAATCGAATTCATCTTGAGAATTCAATTCGTTCTGGAGTTTCTTACTCTTTTTTTTCTTCGATTCTCTCGTGGCGATTTTAAATCTTGGTTGCAAACTCGCATCGTCTTCTTCTTTCCTTCTTTCCCTTTCAGCTGCCTCGCGACGTTTATCTTTCGCAGCTTTCACCGCTTGCGACGCCAGCACTGGCTGACGGAGTCCGGGAAGGTAGACTTTTGATTTCGCAATTTCGAGTTCGGCTTGAACGAATGCATTCTTCGTGCTTAAAATTTCTTCTTCGTCGTCGTCCTCACCCTCCTCACCTTCTCCGTCGTTCATTTCATTCCTCGCCGTTTCCTCTCTCAATATTTCCTCGATGGCGTCTTCTAAATCAGATTCTCTTGCAAACGTCGGACGCACCGAATTCAACGCTTGTCCATGACGACATCGCGCCGCAATAACGTCTAAATCAATCGTCAATTCCAAACACCGTAAAATCTCCTCGGCGACTTCCATGATGACTCTCGATAATTCTCTTTTAATACCATCAATCGCTGACTCCTCGTCGTCCTTTGCTTTTGCCAATTCTGTGTTCAAATTAACCACTGATGGAGGTTCAATCAGAGTTAATCCACTTTGCGTGCCTAAAACGAGCGCATTCTTGGGAGCACTCTCTGGCGAAACCGCTAAACACATGCGTCCTCGAAACGAAACCGCACTCCCCGGCATCCTTGATAACAACTCTTTCAACTGCGTTTCTTTACCGGACAGATGCGCTCGCGCCCTGCGTAATTCGGGACTCGCGTTATCTTTGAACGATCCAGTGTCATCAACTTTTGATTTAATGATATCCGCCACCTCAGAAAATGTTTCCATTTGTACCGCAATATTTCTCAGCGGCATCATTGCTCTCGGTACCTCAATCTCGCCCGTCTCGTCGTCTTCGTGGGAGACATTTTCGATGGAAAGTTTCAATCGCCGCGCGTTTTCTAAAAAGTTTGCCACTGCCATCAATTCATCTCCACCCAATGGTGCTCCTTGCGACGCTTTGTGCACGCTTCTCCTCGTCTCGATTGTGAGCATCCCGCCAAAATCCAACGAAACGCCCGCGACGGATTCCATGTACATCGCTGATTCTGTTTCATCCAGAAGCAACTCCGACATTTCCTGCGAATACACTTCCGAAATCAAACTCTCGCCTTCACTTGACGACAATCGCGCTTTCCCTAAAGCCGTAGAAGTAAACTCGCTGACGAACGATAAGAGTTCGAACCATCCAACTCGGTCTAAAGAATCATACTCCAAGTCTTCTTCTATCGTTTCGATTTCCTCTCGGGTCGGGCCCCAACCTCTTTCATTGCCCGCGCTTTCCACCGTAACAGCGTTCACCACGGTATCCTCTGATGATGATGACGATGATGATAATAGTTTTGATAAACGCGTTCTTATTTTCGTTTTTCCTCTTCTTCTTCTTCTTCTTTCTCTTTGCGCGGCAGTGATTGATGATGTCGTCGCATTCGTCGTTATCTGAACGTTGTTGTCGCGACGACGACGAAGACGATGAAGATGAAGCGAAGGCGACGAAGAGGACGAAAGCAGCGCTCGTCGTCGTCGTCCGCTACACGAGGCGCGAGAAGCACCAGCCTGACGATGATGAATACTACTACTAATCGTCGTCGTCGTCGTCATTGTATGTAGGTAAAAAATGACGTTTCTGGCGCCATTGAGAAGCGCACGAGGAGGAGCCAAAATACGTTGTTGTGATGTCGTCCCCGCGAGACGCGAATAATCCTCTGAGGAATACAAACGTCCACTATCAGAGACCGAATAATAATAATAGTAATGCGAACAACCCGACGACGACGACGACATCGACGAGTGGAGACGACAACAACACGACAAAATCTCCTTCTTCTTCTTCGTACGGGGGGTTGTTGAAAAACGCCACGGTTTCTCACGTGGACAAAGACGGGCGCAAACGGGCGATGCCTGTCGTCGTCGCACCCGTCAGCGCGGGGACCCACGCGTCCTCTTCTTCAAAGCAACAACAGAAAGTGGGCAAAGTACAGTTAGCGCCTGGATATTCTCAGATGGATTGGATGCGATTAACAAAGACCAAAAACAACAACTTGAACGGTTTGGGAGGAGGGAAGAAAATAAATGTCTCGAAAAGAGTGATTACTTTAGAAGAAATCGCACAACACAACACCGAAGAAGACGCTTGGATTGGATTTCGGGGGAAAGTGTACAATTTAACGCCGTATATTCACTTCCACCCGGGCGGGGCGAAGATTTTATTGCAAGCGTTTGGGACCGACTGCACCGCGTTGTTCGATAAGTTTCACAAATACGTCAACGGAGAGTTTATGATGCGGGAATGTCAAGTCGGCGTGATGCCAGGATTTGTACATCAGGACGAGGACGAGGAGGACGAGGAGGACTTTTAGAGGAGATAGAGATAGTATACGCGTGTAGGTTTAGGATGTTCAGATATTAGGATTGTAAACGAAGAAGGTGATTTCTCGAATGCTTTTTTCCTCTCTCGTCAAACTTTACTTCTTCTTCTACGCGGTTTTAAACTACTACGAGGTAGGTGATGACAATTATTTTACACTATATATAAACTTCCTTCTTCTACCAAAACCCGGGTCGCGAGCCTTTTGGCACGTATTTCTCGTCGTGAATTTCTTTCGTGTACTCTTCTATCTGCGCTAAATCACTCTTGTCTTCTTGGTCGCCTGCGATGTAGGCAAAGGCTAACAGAATATTCTTTTCTTCTCCCTGTTCAACTGGGATTTTCTCATCGTTTTCGTCGGTCAATAACTCCACCTCAATCACGCTTCTTTTGTACAAACCCGACGCTATGTTTTCTAAAATGTCTAACTCTGCTAATTTTTCTTCGTTTACGGTGTATACTTCGCCTCTCACGGCCGTGTTCGAGGAAGACACGTCTCCTTCTTCGTTTTGAATGAGATATGGAAATCCATAACTTGAAAGCAAAAGAGAAAACTTGAATGCTTTTGACGTCTCTCCGACGCCGATAAATTTGCCGCTGTTTACGCCTTCTGCAAGTATTTTATGATTGAACATCTCTCGTTTGAGCGTGCCGTAGACGAATACGTTGGAATGTGCCGTGTTCGGGATGGACATAATTTTATTCCTCGACAGAGGGCGGAACTTCTTTTTATGGAGCTTGGGTGCTCTACTTTTACTTTTTTACAAGAATCTTCTAAACAATCCGACAGACTCGCAGCTACTGCCCTTAAAACCGGTATAGTTGTTGGTTTCACTTCCAGTGTTGTAACTACTGTTGGTGTTGTCATCATTTAAGTTGCTCTCGCTTCTACACGAACTCCCCATCTCGCTACTAAACTCCAACTCCTCTTCCTCCAGCGTCCACCCTCGGACTCGCATTGGCCAACTGTAATTCGTATTCGTGCCACCATATAGAGGCGGCAATATCTCCGGACGACAAAAAACGGGGTCCTTAAGTAAATCTTTCGGATCTTGCGACAATATGAGAAAGTGCCTCGCCATCGGGCCTGGAAAAGCATACGGCTTCACCGCCCTTAATAAAAACTTCATGAAATACAATGGTCTCAATAAGCAAATCTTATGGACTTTGCACGGCAAGAAGCGGCTAGACATCAAAAGGTTCGATCGCGTAATCCGTAACGAAAAGTTTTCCAACGATAACCCACCCATATCGCAAACGTCTATGAACCCATTCTTTTGCGTCATCGGATAGTTCTTTAGCGTCCTCATGGTAACGTAATGAAACATTTTTATAATCTGCAACGCTTCCGAATTGAGCCCAGTTCTTATCTGGTTATACTGCATAACGCGCATGCATCTACCTTTAGCGTCGCAGTTCTCAAAAACATGTACTATCCCAGACTCTACCATTTCTCGTAGCTCCGAATCATTCGTCAAACTCTGCTTGAACGATAATGCGCCGAATATTTCCACGTAAAACTCAAAATAATTCTGCATTCGAGGTATCGCCGTCTTCATGTCGCAATCCGTAGCTCTCAACAGAGATGTTATCACCAACTCCACTAACTCTGGATTCTGCCTTCGTTCCTCTTCAAACATTCGCAAGCAAAAATCGAATCTTTTCTGGCCAATTTCTGATTCGAACAAAACTACGTTTCCCTTCGCAGCTCTCTCTTGAAGCGCCTCTTCGGAGTTTTGTTCCGAGAACGAGTGATCGGGTCTGATGAATTTCCAAGAGAACGCAGGAATGGAGAACGGAGCCCTTGGGTCCCATCGGTTATCGAACTCTAACGATTTTCGTAGCATCATCTTTTATCACGCGCGTTTGTTTCTTCTTCTGATTATTATTAAACTCTCTTTGTTTTTTACCCGTACTTTCTTTCTGATTCGATAATTCGATTAGAATTGATGTATAATACTAAGCGCGGAATAACGGCGACTCTTATTGTGTGTCGTCCTTTTACTGCGCAAAATTTTGTTGTAATCCATCGATTTATTATATGTACGCGTCTGTCTGTCTGTCTGTCTGTTTGATTTCCAAGTGAGCCGTGTGATAACGCACAAAAAATCTGACCAGGATGGGATGTTTGAATCAAAGAAGGAAGGATACTGGACATTCTGACGCAAGGAGGAAAATCTAAACCAACAATTAATTGTATTTTGTTTGGGAGGATGCGGTTTTGGAACGAGCGCCGGGAGCTCGAAAGATCATGGTGCAGATTCCAAGTAGTATTTGTATCATACACTACTTCACGCGCTATTTCTACTCTCTAATTCTTCATCATAGCTTCGCGATACGGCGGGGCTATTGGAGGCATGACGGGCTCGCTAAACTCGTATCTGCCGTCCTTCGATTCTTCGTTGAGCGAATACGATTGGTCGGCATCGTAACCGCTCAAATCTCCGCAGGCGACGAACGGAACCGCTATTGTTCGTTCGAAATCGTCCGGTAATCTCTCTTTGCCGTCTTGTGTGAGCCCCCATCTAAACTTCTTTTCTAAAACGTCTCTTAAATCGTTCGGTTGGAAATTTTTCGGAGGCGAATAGTTCTCGCACACCACGAACGCTTCTATGCTTGAATTCCGACTCGATTTCGGTTTCGCGCACGTCACCTTCGGAAAGAAGCACTTCAACTGGTTATACAGCAACCCGATATCTTTCCCGCGGAATATTTTCGCCACGTACGTCCCTCCTTCCTTTAACACGTGCGCGCACACTTTCAAACCGGCTAAAATTAACTGCGCTTGCATGAACTCGTCTAAATCGTGCAATCCAGTCACGTCTGGCGCGCCATCGCCGACGATTAAATCTGCTTTCTCGCCTTCAAATTCAGATATTATTTGTCTCATGCAATCGACGTTGGTAATGTCCCCTTGAATGCAGACGACACCTTCGATGGGCGCCATGGGTTGTAAATCAACCGCAACGATTTTCGGCGGCTTATTGGTCGTATTCACATCTTCTTCTCTCTTTTCTCTTTCGTTCAGCGTGGGTAAATACAATTTCCTGCTCAACACTTGCGACCAGCTCCCAGGCGCGGCGCACAAGTCCACCACGTTTTTCACGTTCTCTTTAAACAGGTGAAAACTCTCGTCTATTTGTATCAACTTAAATGCCGACCGCGCTCTCCATCCTTCCTCTTTCGCTTTTCTGTAGTATATGTCTCTCTTGTCTTTCGATGATTTGCCCATTTTTATAAATGGAGAAAAGAATGAAAAAGCTGCTCGTGTGAAGCAAATCGCCAAAATCAGAGCCGCCACCTATATAATAAGTGCGCAGACAGACGCCTCACAAACGAGTACTGAGAATAGTATTAATAATATCAACAACAACAAGAAGAAGAATGAGGAAGAAAGTGGACTCTCGAATTCGAACGCTCGTGGAAAATGGAGTGAAACTGAACGAGCGAACTTTATTCGTCGTCGTCGGGGACAACGCGAGAGAACAAATCGTCAACATTCATTACATGCTTTCCAAAGCAGTCGTGAAAGCGCGACCGAGCGTGTTGTGGTGTTACAAGAAAGATTTATACCTGAGTTCGAACAAAAGAAAACGACAGAAACAAGTGAAAATGATGCAAAACAGCGGGGCGATGGACGAAGAGAACGAAGATCCGTTCAACTTGTTCGTTTCGAGCACGCAGATTCGATACTGTTATTACCACGAGACACAAAAAGTACTCGGGAATACGTTCGGGATGGCAGTTTTACAAGATTTTGAAGCGTTGACGCCGAACTTGTTGGCGAGAACGATTGAAACCGTCGAAGGAGGCGGGATTATCGTTTTATTGTTGTCGAATTTAGAGTCTTTGACGCAATTGTACACGATGTCGATGGACGTGCACGCGAGATTTAGAACCGAGTCTCACGATAAAGTAGTCCCGAGATTTAACGAACGGTTCATTTTGTCTTTGGGAGCGTGTCAAACGTGCGCAATTATGGACGATGAGTTGAATATTTTGCCGATTTCTTCGCACATTAGATCGATCGCGCCGGTGACGAGCGAGCAAGCAGCGCAGGAACACGCGGATTTAACGGATTTGAAAGAATCCTTGAAAGAAACCGAGCCGGCTGGGCCTTTAGTCTCGCAGTGTAGAACATTAGACCAAGCGAAAGCAGTGGTGACATTTTTGGATGCCGCGAGCGAAAAAACGTTGCGTTCGACCGTGGCGTTGACTGCGGCGAGAGGTCGAGGGAAATCTGCCGCTATGGGTATTGCCATTGCCGGCGCAGTCGCCATGGGATACTCGAACATTTTCGTCACTTCGCCGTCGCCGGAGAACTTGAAGACATTTTTCGAATTTGTATTGAAAGGTTTCGATAAGCTCGGCTATAAAGAACATTTGGATTACGATTTAGTGGAATCGTCAAACCCGGCGTTTGGAAAATCAATCGTTCGAATTAACGTCACGAGGAACCATCGACAGACGATTCAGTATATATTACCTCAGCACCACGAAAGAGCGGCGACGGCGGAGTTGTTGGTGATTGATGAAGCTGCGGCGATTCCTTTGCCGACGGTGAAAGCATTATTGGGGCCGTATTTAGTCTTTTTGTGCTCGACGATTAATGGCTACGAAGGTACTGGGAGAGCGTTGTCGATTAAGTTAATTGGGAATTTAAGACGGGAAGCTTCGTCGAGTTCTTCCGGGCAACAAGGCAGGCACGGAAAGAATAACAAACATAATAACAACAATAGCAATAAAGGAGAAGGAGGAGGTAGTGGTCGGTTGCTGCGAGAAGTGCAACTCTCGGAGCCTTGCAGATACGCTCCAGGAGATCGAATCGAGTCGTGGTTGAATCAACTCCTCTGTTTAGACGCCGCTGATGCTTTACCACCGCTCATTAATACGATCCCACCGCCATCAGCGTGCGAGTTGTACGAAGTCTCCAGGGATACTTTGTTCTCCGCGCACAAAGCTTCGGAGCAGTTCCTTAAACGCATGATGGCTTTGTACGTTTCATCGCATTATAAGAATACACCAGACGATTTACAGTTGATGTCGGACGCACCAGCACACAGATTGTACGTGTTATTAGCACCTGTCAACGAGCAATCAAACGCGTTGCCGGAGATTTTGTGCGTCTTGCAAATTGCACTCGAAGGTGCCATCTCGAAAGTGTCGGCGAGAGCGTCGTTAGCAGCTGGTAGCGCACCTTCAGGTGATTTGATTCCATGGACAATCTCTGGGCAATTTCAAGACGACGCATTTCCTGGTTTAACTGGAGCGAGAATAGTTCGGATTGCGGTCCACCCAGATTTGCCGAGGCAAGGATACGGCACGAGAGCACTCGAATTACTACACGAATATTACGAAGGAAAACTCATCGATATGCGCGAAAATATGGATATTGGTAAGAAAAATAAAGATAAAAACGATGGAGAAAATGGGCACAACAAAATGAACGGTGGATTAAGTAGCGAAACCGTAAAACCGAGAGAAGATTTACCGCCGCTTTTAGTGAATCTAGCCGAACGGGAACGCGAGCGAGTGCACTGGACCGGAACGGCGTTCGGTTTGACCTCTGAGCTCTATCGATTTTGGTCAAAATCAGGGTATGAACCAGTCTACGTGCGTCAAGTGCCGTCGGATATAACTGGGGAACACTCGTGCGTAATGCTTCGCGTGTGCAATGCGAACGACGACAACGACGACGACGCTCCGGAAGGGGAGTGGCTCGCACCATTTTCGGACGATTTCAGAGTCCGATTCCGTTCATTGCTCGGAGCACCTTTTCGAGAACTTCCACCTTCGTTGGCACTATCCGTGTTAAACCCGCAGGTTCAATACGACGATAATGATAAGCAAAGCGGAGCAGGAAGAGACGCGGTTATTCGAACCGATAACGAAATTTTATCGCCGCACGATTTACGACGTTTGGAGAAATACTCGAGTTCCTTGGTAGATCATCACGTCATTACGGATCTTGTTCCACCGATAACGCGAGCATACTTTGCTAAGAGAATACCAGTGACGCTATCGTACGCGCAAGCAGCGATATTGTTAGGCATGGGGTTACAACAACGAACGTTGGACGATAGCTCGAAACAGTTGGATTTGCCTCCACAACAAGTGATGGCGCTGTTTAACAAAGCTATGCGGAGAATATACGGGGCATTAAAATTGGGACGAGTCAAGGAAATAGAAGCAGCGCTTCCGAGTTACGTCATGCCAAACTTAACACCGCACGCTATTGGTGTCGATGAAGATTTGCAAGAAGGGTACGTCTCTTTTTTTATTATATTTATTTGTTTCGCGTTTCGCGTTCTGCATCGAGATTTCAAAACGGAGGTGATGGATTAAACTTTAAGGGATTTATCTGAAACACACGCTTGGCGGCGCCACCATGTATTTGGGGTTATAAGTCGTCGAGTTACCATGTGGCTAAATATAAAGCTCAACAGATCTGATCCGTTTGATTTCATTTCTATGCTTTCTCTCTTCTTATTCGTTTCGCGAGCGAGAGAGTACTAACTAACGAATCGTAAAAATTCTTTCATACACACACACACATACAACAGGGCGGATAAAGTGAGCAACGAAGTTCGTAAAAAGCAACAAGAACTACTCCAGGAAACCGAGCTTCAACGTTACGCCATCGCTGGTACGGACCGAGAGTGGGCCGCCGCCATCGACGCCAAGAGCGCTCGCGGCGACGGTAAAATCCTCTCCGTGCACAGACAAAAAGACTCGATGAAAGACATCCCGTGGGACGCGAAGAAGAAAGAGAAGAGCAGTAAAGACGGCGACGACGATAAGGATAAGAAGAAGGATAAGAAGAAAGATAAAAAGCATCATCATCACAAGTCGAGCAAGAAGAGATTGAAAGGAACGTAAAGTCAGAGAGAGAGAGAAATTTTACAGGCTTTGAGAGAGAGGTCTCAAACCTAAATTTTTCATCGTGAATGAAGTTTAGAAGGGGAGTCCTTATTATAAATCAACACACTCTCTCTCCCCAAAAAATAAATATCTCTCTACCCATTTATCCATCTCCCAACGATGAACGCGTCTCCCTTAGCGGTCTTTTTCACCGCGGTGGTGTTCACATCCTCTTCGTCGACGACGTCCACCTCCTCCACTTCTTCCTCCTCTTCCTCTTTCTCTTCCTCTTGGTCGCGATATGGAAACAACAACAACAAAAACAACAACAACAACAACAACAGAGCGATGATAATGATGCCTTCTTTTGCTTTTGTGAACGCGTATTCACCTCATCAATATTCATCATCGAATCGACAGAGCACAAAGAAAAGACGCGCGATGCCGTGTCGCACGCACGCGCTTCTCAAAGAAGGCGGTAATCCGAACGATTTTTACGACATTCACAAAATCTCCGGTGATGGTAGATGTTTGTTTCGTTCGTTAGTCGTGAGTAAAGGTATAGAAGATGAGAACGCTCGATTGAGCGCAGAGCGAGAAGTGTTAGAGGCGGATACATTGAGAGAACAAACGATTAATGAGTTAATGAAAAGAAGAGAGGAATTAGAATGGATCGTCGAAGGTGATTTTGAGGAGTACTGCGCGAACATGCGATATCCTGGAGCATGGGGAGGTGAACCAGAAATCTTAGTAGCAACGCATGTTTTGCAACGCCCAATCGAGGTGCACATGGCCATGGCCGGGGAGCCACTTCGTTCGATTGGTATCTACGGTAACGAAGATTATGGAACCACGAAAGATTCTAAAACGAAATTAATGCTTTTATTCCACGGACAGGGACATTATGAAGCTTTGAGTAAGTGTTTGAACGAGTGAAAAAATAATGTAGAGGAGAGTTTTAGAGAGACCTCCACTTTTAGGCTTTTTAGGTGAATCGCGCAGGCGAGGATGATACACGTCACGCGCCAATTCTATTCTACATTCTCTGAATTCCCTCTACTATTTGCTCTATTATCTTTGCCACGTACTATCGTCTTTGCAAGGTTTGCAAAATAACGTCTGCGTGTACGTCATGTCTTTCTCTTCAACCTTTGCACAGCACGACCTCGAACAAGTACCGACGACTTCGTTACCTAACATGTAAATTGGATTCTTTTTACACTCACCTCGGTTCGCCCAGTTCGCGCATTCCTGGTGAAGATCTTTGCAATCTGGTTTCCTCCACGTCGCCGTATCGAAAGGTCTTTCGTGTATCCACATTGTCGCCGTCCACTTCGTCCCCCCTAACGTCGGGCAACTTGCGTGCATGGAATTATTGTCCGTAATCCCGGCTTCGCTAAAACTGAAAAACAAAATAGCGTCCCCGACTTTTGGTTTCACCGCAAATCCTTTACCACTCCTGTATCCACAATCGGAAAACTGATCTTTTGTCCTCTCGATTCTCTCTTTCACTTTCCCTAACGGATTTCCAAGCACAAAACTCGTCTCTCCGCCTTCCGTCGGTTCGTGGAGAAACATCAGAATAGTCGCTATGCGCTTGCCGCCATTTTCAGAGATCAAACCATCCGTGTGGTCCGAATACTTTTGCCCGTCTCGGTATCTCAGCAATTGCATTTGCTCTTGGTGTGCCACGGGAATCCCACTAAACACCGCGCACCGGTCTTCAATCTTCTCTAAAACTTCGTCGTACTTTTTCGGTATGAACGTCCCAAAAGACGTCCGAATATCGGAAACGCGTCCGGTTTGCCCACCAACGACCGTCGACCGCGTCACTCTCGGTTCGCCTAAATCCACCAAATGTTTCGCCTCTTCTTTGCTCAGAAAGTTGTGATATAAAAACGCTCTCGGGTCCCAACTCAAAGCCTCGATCCACGGTTTTGAACTGTTCGTTTCTTCTTGCGTGTTGACTTCACCGAGCCAACCGATGAGACGTTCGTTTCTCGTCGCATCGTAGGCGTTCGTGGAGAATAACAGAAAAGATGAAGACGACAACAAGAGCAGCAGCGGCAGCACGAAAAAGGAAAAGGACAGGTGAAGAGATTTTGTTGCCGTCGTCGATGTTGTCATCATTGTGTGTGTGTGTGTGGAGAGTGGGGAAATGTGTGATGAGCTCTTTCTCTCTTTTTTGGTTTATCGAAAACAAGCAAACAACTCCAAACTGCTTTCTTGTTTGTTCCACACAACCTTTTCCCGATAAAAAACACTGTCGTCAAATTAACACAACATCGCGTCATCATGGTGAGTACAAATTTCCTATCTTCTTCTTTTTCTTCTTCTCACTATTCTTGGAGCCATTATTCGCTGTTAGTATTGATCATCGTGTGCTCAGTCAGCGCGCGAGTTTTTTTCTCATCATCATCATCCACCAGCCGCCGCCGGAAACTGACAAATTTGCTCTTCTTGAATGCGCACACACACACACACACGACAGGTTGGTACGCGCCGTTCTTCTCGATTGAGCGGAGGTGGGGATAAGGATTTAGCCGAATTACCCTTAACTCCGGTTTCGAAGCGGAAAACACCGACGAAGAAAAAGGCTGAAGCTGCAATATCGAATAAAGTTGAGGACGGGAAGAAAAAAGAAGCAGAGGAAAAGAACAAGAAGAAGAAGAGCGACGGTGATGCTAAAACTCCATCATCGAAGGACGAGAAGAAGAAAAATGCAGATGCGAAGAAGCCACTGCCGGCGACGAATGAAAAACAGTCCTCCAAGAAAGGAAAGGATGCTTCTTCGAAAGAGAAAACGGTGACGCCAACGCCGACTATGGGCGAAATCGCGGCAAAGGAGAAAAGGAAGCTCGATGAAATTCAACAGTCTCGACAACAACAGCAACAGCAACAACACGAACATCATCACAGCAAGAAGAAGGTGAAAAGGCAGCAAACCCCAGAACAGATTGAGAGGGGACTGGAGAAGAAGAAAAAGAAGAAGTCCAAGAAAGCGCGAAAAAGAGAACGCGAAGCGCTCGCCACCAAGGAAGCTGGCCAGGACGGCAACGTAGCTAAGAAAGCTAAGATTATTCCTTCGACAGAAACAGCAGTGAACGGTACAACAAAGTGGTCTTTTGGTGACTGGACGTGCAGAAAATGCGGTGCGCACAACTATCGGAAGCAAAAAGATAAATGCTTCCGATGTTCTTACCCAAAGGCGATAGAGACCAACATGAAGCAAGGTAACCACGGGGCGAGAGAATACTTGAATGGAAAGTTAAAGGAGGACATAAACTGGACGTTTTCAAATCAGGAACACGAATGGTGCGTAAGGAATGCATCGTTTGACCCTTTAATGAAGGATGAAGTCTATGATTTGTTTCTGAAATATCTGGAGAAGATGGAGGCAAAGCATCGCGACAGAGTGAGAGACGGGGCGAATGCAGTCATCGAACGAATGAAGCGAGCTCTCTCTGTGTTGGAAAAATTTCCAACGCACGAGGAGGAAATAGATGCTAAAAGAGCTCTCTTTACTGAGGGGTTAGGTGCCCCTGATGGAGAGAAGAAGAAAAAGAAAAAGAAGCGCAACCGGAAGAAAAAGAAGAAACACACAGATGAAGAAGCGCCTGAAAAATCAGCTTTGGGTGGAGAAGAAAAAGAAAAAGAAGAAGCACAGAAGTAGTTTTTCTATATCGAATACTCTTAGGTTAGTATTCAATATCCAACGAACAGTATTCTTAATGATTCCTAACGTAATATTTCTGCATCTATATGTTATTATTCTCTTGAAGCGGCTCTCTCGCATCTGCTCCACGACCAAAAAAAGTCGCAGCTTTCCGAAAGACGTAATTCAAAGGCGTCGCGAAACCGACGCTATTTTCCTTCAATAATGTCCTCTCAGGCGTTTCGGGCGTATAGTCTGGATCGTCATTTTCAGTCGATTCTATTTCCTCTTCACCGTCGCTATCTTCGGCGGAAGAAATATACTGTTGAGATGCAGGAGATTTTTCCGTGCCCACAAATTTGCGACGCTGAGGAGTAGTGTCTTCCAATGCTGGGACATCTTTATACAACTCCTCGTTAATCATCACTTCTTCTTCTTCTCCTCCTCCTCTTCTAGAATCTTTTTCTGCTTTACCATTAACATGTGTGTCCAGAGAGCTATGCGTTTCATTTGCAGAAACATCCTCGATTTTCAGAGATTTTTTCTCCGCCTTGACAGCAGCGTTAAAAACAAGCTGGAGCAGCTGCCGAGCTTCACCGAGAGCTCTAACGCCAGCCCAACGCCGTGCTACACCGCCAGTTTTGTCTTCTATTTCATCCGCTCGCGTGACTTTTTCGTTGATTTCAGCGATTAATTCGTTCGATACAGTCGTGTCTCCCTTCGCTCGAAGTGCGTAGAGTTCGTCAAGTTTCTCACGCATTGCTAGTCGGGTAGCAGCGGTTTTAATTTCCGCATCGACCCATTTGCGACGAGTGCTCAATGACGCAGATTTGATTAAATCATTTGCAGGAGCATTCGTGTTGTTCTTCCGTATCGGAGATCGGACGTTAGCTAAACTGGAGGCCGTGTGTGATTGTATTCTTCCTTTCATCTGAAGGTCGTTTAATCTTTTCTTCACAGCCTGCGCTTCTTCCGTTCGTCTTTTCAACACCAACGACTGCTTTTCGGACTGGTTCTTGAACTTTTGAGCTTCGCGCTGCATTTTCAATCCTTCTTTCTTTGCCTGCATCAGCGCTTTTTCGGTTTCTCGCTGTTTTGCTATGCGCTCCTTTGTCTTTTCTTCCATCTTTCGAACCAACTCGACGCGAGACCGTTTCAGCTGCAAAATATCGTTTTTCAGCTGCTTTTGCATCATATCAGATTGCTCTTTCGCCCGAAGCGTCTCTTTATGCGACTTCAACTGCTTTTGTAATCCTTGAAGCTTCATCTCCAATTCTTTTAACTTCCCACCTTGCTCTTTCTCGACTCTTTTCTGCAACACTTGACCACCGGTAGATTTCGCTTTCAGAACCGCTTGATGAACGCGCTCTCGCTCCTCCACAAGCAACTTTCTTTCATTTTCAACTTCTTCTACTAACTCTTCGTAACGTTTTCGCAACTCGTCCGCGCTGCTGTTTGTTCCAGCTTTCTTTGCGAGTTCTAACATCCGCTTCTCTTTCATCCGCAAAGTCTTTTCAACAGAGTCAAGCTCGTTTTGATTTTGCTCTTCCTCGTCGTAGTCGTTGTCGATGTCCTCCTCCTCCTCCTCCTCTCCCTCCTCGTCGACGCGCTCTGAGATGCATTGTGTTTTGTATTCTTCATCCTCGCTTTCTAAATTGCGTTTTACCTGTCGTCTCAAAATCTTCACTTCCGCTCGCAGTGCTTGAATGGTCGCGTTGTACCCACGGAAAATTCCAGTATCGTCGTCCTCGGCTTCTTTGCTTATACAACCTGCTGTCGTTGGATCGATACCTCCAGCTTTCTCCAAAGCCACTCTCAGGGCATCTCTTTCAGTAATTGCCAGTAACTCTTTCTCCGATGCTTCTTGCTGAGCTTCTTCGGCAAAGGCGAGTTCTGCTTTTAACCTTCGAACTTCTCTTTCCGACGCGGCGAGTTTCCCAGAAAGTTCATCAGAAACTACAACTACTTCGTCCTCTTTTACTTCGCCATCGCCACCTTTTGCTTTATTCAAAGCTTGCGTTAACGCGATAACTTGCGACCGCATCGCTGCAAGTTGTGCTTTACACCGGGAAAGTTCAGCTGTCGACGCTTCTTCTTTATTCTCACGCACCATATTTTTAATATTGCGAGCACGGTTCGCGTATTTCAAAGTATTGAGTGTTTCTTCGGCATTTGAATCTGCTGGAGACGCGCAAGCAATAAAGACAGTTTGCGAATTCCCTCCCAATGAGTCTTGCAACACGCGCGTTAACTTCGAGTCTCGGTATGGGACGTGTCCATTCGCGGCTCGACGCGTGTCATCGCCCAAAGCCGAAATCACGTTTCCGAGCGCTAATAGTCCTTTATTAATATCGATACCCTCTTGTAACCTCTTTCCTTCTGCTTTCGTTCGCTTTTGCCTTTCAGACCCAGCAAGATCGACCAAGTGCAACTTTGCCAACGTGACTTCGCTCGACGACTCCGGTGATGTGCTCCTTCGTTCGAGATAGATTGTGAAAATTGCGTGACTTCGGCTCGACGTCTTGTTCATGTTCGTCGAACCAGTCGCTCGCGTTTTCGCTCCTGACGAAAGCAACTCGGCCATTTCGCTTTCATCTTTCACCTCAATTTCGCTCGCTCCATTTAAGCATATCCCTCCGTTGGCATTCTCACGTAACGTGATGACAGTTTGTACCAGTTTCTTTGAGGCCGTCGACGAAGAGGAGAGTAAATCCCGAATCTCTTCCTTATGAATCTCTACGAAGCCAACGCGAATGGAAATCGTATCTGTACTTCCACTCTCTGTAATTTTATCCTTCTCCTCGAACAAGGCTCTAACGACTCTGGGCACGACCCCAAACGTAGCCCCCGCGCTCGTTCCCATCGTATACGTCTTCCCGCTTCCGGTTTGCCCATACGCCAATACCGTACCATTCAAACCGTTAAGTAAACCAGAAACAAGCGGTTCAACGCAGTTATCGTATAATTTCTTTTCAGACTTCTTATCTTCTCCGCTATACACGTGGTCGTACGTGAACGTGTGGTCGGATGTTGCGCAGGATATGCTTTGCTTCTCTTCGTCCGCGAATATCGCAATGTCGTTACCGTCCACGAGTTCTTCCTCAAGCATTGGTCGGACCATCACCGCAACTTTTACTGACATGACTTTCTCTTCCTCTTCATTATGTTCTCCTTGTTTTTCCTCCTCTGCTGGTTCTCGCATCTTCGCGTGGTTCGTGGCAGCAGTCATTTTGCCTTCTTCTTCTGTGGTACCAGAATCTTCCTTCTCATCATCGGGCGATGTTGATGATGATGATGATGTCAAAAGGACATCTTCTCTTCCCCCCCGCATTTTTTTTTGGAGGAGAATGTTTTGTGAGGAAATTTAAGGAGAACAAAAAAGGGGGTGCTTTGCATATTATTCCTTCTCGTACACGAAAACTTTGTGATGATGATGATGATACACAGTTGTACAAAACAAAAATCTAAAACGGATGATTTCTCTTTCTATCTACAGATGATGATGATGATGATGTGAACACATCATCACTCCTCTTTTTCCTCGGCCGTTTTCTCCACCACGTTCGGATCAGCTAAGTCAAAATTCTTCCTCGCTTCTTTCAAATACTCGTTCATTTCCATCAACTCCTCGACTCTTCTCAATTTTTTCTCGTCGTTTCTAATCACGTACAACAAGTCTTCGTTGGAAAAGCGACCGCCTCTTCTTTCCGCGCACTCCATGGCTTGATGCGCGACGTTGGTGATGAAGTCTACCATTAAATCTTCAACTAAAGCGACGGTTTCGTTGTTCGGGTCGCGAACGTCGCCGAAACCGTACATCATATATCTCAAGTCTCTCGCAAACATCCCTCGTTTCCTCTTCGCTCCCATCCCTCCTCTGGCGTCGTATTCTTGCTCGTCTCCGTCCTTCTCCGCTTGCTTTTCTGCTTTTTCTTTCGCCTTCATCTTCGCCGTCATCTTTTTACCTCCTCCTCCTCCTCCTCCTCCTCCTCCTTTCTCCAACTCTTGTTCATCC